>SCPP01001587.1_pt1 | contig 247170 bp, 222 predicted proteins | sample 6106811 | NCBI WGS metagenome assembly SCPP01 (sample SAMN10720449, study PRJNA508395) | human gut metagenome | isolation source: Participant 2 stool, 15 month | host: Homo sapiens | collected 2018 | reverse complement strand
CTGCCCCACTATGCGACTTGAGGCAATACGCAGTATCATACCCATAAGTTGTAGGCGTTATCCAAATCAGTCTGAAAAATATCTGCGTAAGCATTATTACAGGTATAGATATTCAGCACATACCGCCTTGATGTTCTGATCCACTTGGCTGGTACAGAGACAAACCCTGAAGACAAACGCTTTTATGCGACTTGTTGCATTGAGTCCGAACCTCTTTACGTCAAGTCTGTGGATATTGGCCTTGTAGAAATTACGGATAAGTGCCGTAAGAAGGAACACAGTGTTCTCTGCCATGAAGGATTTGGGCAATCTGTCCCACCCGAAACCATTGTTCATATCATCGAAGATACGTTCCTTTCCTCCACGAAGGTTATAGAACTCGACAATTTCTCTTGTGGAAGATTCATAGTCGTTAGTCAGGATACAACGGTATGTGTATTCTCCTTCCCAAAGATCCAGCACACCGTCCATCCGTTTCTGTCTTTGAATCACAAGTCGGTATGCACTTCCACTTCTCAACAAGAATAGAGTTCAATTCGAACTCAATGCCATTGATTTCCTCAGTCTTCCAGCCTCTAAGAGCAAAGATGTCATTGTAGAGCGAACTGCAGCGGTTTGCGCGGATATAGAAGGATTTGCTGTGTTTCTCTATTTCCTCCACGATTTCCTCGGAACATGATCCACAATCAGCTCTGAAACGATTGATTGTAAGTCCGTTCTGCTCAAATCTCTCAAAGAATCTCTTCAGCGTGTCCTTCTGATGAAAACGAACGTTGGTGTTACCATCGCTATTCTCAATGCCAACAATCAAGTCGTCAATAACCGCCACGCCAGGGCGATAACCAAGGAACTTCTTGTATGTAGGCTTTGCATCATACTTCTCAGTCTCTATGAACTGATGGTCGAAATCAACATCATACATCTCGCCCTCTTTCAGTTGGCCGGATGCAAACATACAATTGAGCAGTAAGGTATTGAGTGTGTCAGCCGTGTTGAAATCGTAGTTCTTACCCGTATCTGATGTGTATGAGATGTTTCCTTGCGTCAGTTCCTTTATCGCTCTGAGGATAGTATCAGAACTACAAGTACGAAGTGTCGGATGGAGCGAGATGGTTCATCAAATGAGTAGTGACATCCTCAATGCATGAGCCACCACAGAAGTAGATACTCATGAGGGAACGGACGATTTCACTGTACTGATAACCGAACGAGCTACACCTTAGACCGAGTGTCGAGTCGATTACAGATGACAATGTGGAGTCAAATTGCTCCATGATTGAAAATATTCCTCCAAAAGGAGTGAGCTTCTCGGATTTTATTTTGCCATGCCTGATGAGGTTTTGTTTGATTATTTTGCAACACTAAGTTAAGTGAATCCTCTGACATAGAAAATCCTGAGCAACTTTGTTGCTCAGGTACTTAAAAAAAATATTTTATAATAGTGTTGCGGAATTAAGGTAGCTTTTAGTTGTTGGTTATAGAATTCATGCTTTATACTTTTTAGGAAAAATAGTAATGGATGTTAAATGAGTGTCGTTATTTGATAAAATAGTATTATAAGGTTTGCTGCTAAAAGTCTACTTTTGTCAAGCCTAATTAAAATTTGATAATAATCATATAATGTTTAACCGCTAATGAAATGAAAAATGCCTATGAGAAAGGAGTGATATGTATACCAACCACTTTATAGAATAAGGTATATTTAATTTTTCCTCAAAAAGAGAAGTTTAACCTTATATTAAACGGTAGATGCCGCCAGGCAATACCAATTCATTAATCTAAGAAAAATACAAGTATGAATTTAAATTTCAGAAGAACCGCGCTGCTCGTGGGTATCTGTTCGGCTGTCAGCCTGACTTATACTCCGCAACTTTTCGCCGCATCGGTCGATGCAATAGATGCTGTGCAGCAAGCAAAAAAAATCACAGGTACTGTAACAGATGCAATGGGACCGGTCATCGGTGCCAATGTATTGGAGAAAGGAACCACAAATGGTGTCATTACCGACATTGACGGTAATTTCACATTGAATGTTCAGCCGGGAGCAACGATTGTTGTGTCTTTTATCGGTTATCAGCCGCAAGAAATAGTGGTAGGTAACCAGACTAGTTTCAAGATTCAGCTAAAGGAAGATACGGAATTGTTGGATGAAGTCGTAGTAGTGGGTTACGGTGTACAGAAGAAGAAACTGGTGACAGGTGCTACGGTTGAGGTAAAAGGCGAAGACATCGCAAAATTAAATACTACGCAGGCATTGGGCGCTTTACAAAGCCAGTCTCCGGGTGTAAATATTCAGGCCGTTTCCGGTCAGCCGGGTGATGGGTTTAAAATTAATATTCGTGGTGCTGGTACTAACGGAAATACAGCTCCAGTTTACGTTATTGATGGTGTAGCCGGTGGCGATATTAACGCCTTGAATCCTGCCGATATTGAACGTATTGACGTGTTGAAAGATGCTGCATCTTGTGCAATTTACGGTTCGAGCGGTGCCAACGGTGTTATCCTTATTACTACGAAGCAGGGTAAGGTAGGAAAGGTTTCTGTATCTTATGATGGAAACATAGGTTGGGCAAATATATATAAGATGCCTGATATGTTGAATGCCAAAGAATATATGGCGGTAATGGATCAAGTGGCCTATAATAATGGAGGCCAACCGTATGATTGGTCAAAATTCGTAGATGCTGATTTGCTGACTGCTTATCAGAATGGTACCAATCCTGGTACAGATTGGGTAAAAGAATTCCGGAATAAAAATGCTGTGGTTACTAATCATGCGTTGAATGTAACAGGTGGTTCTGAATTCTCCAAATTTTCGACAGGTATAGGCTATCAGTATCAGGATGGTGCATTCGGTGGTCCGGTGAAGACTGACTATCGTCGTTTTACTTTCCGCATTAATTCTGAGCATGTGATATATCGTAAGGGAGATGTGGATGTGATAAAGTTTGGTGAGAATATATATTATCAGCACAAACAGAATCAAGGTGTGCAGTTAGGTAATCAATATTCGAATGACCTTTCTAATGCTTTGCGTGCTATTCCTCTGATTCCTGTATATAATGAAAATGGTGATTTCTTCATGTATGATGATTTGAAGAATTTTGGAACGAGTGCTAATGGTATACTTGATTATACTGCATATGCTTCTAATCCGATGGCTCACATGGTATATAATCAGGCTGGGAATAATAAGAATAAGAATTTTAATCTGAACACAGCGGCATATCTGGAAGTACAACCACTTAAGAATCTTATTTATAAAGGTCAGGTTAGTTACAAACAATGGTCAAGTTCATGGCGTTCATATCTTCCCGTTTACCAAATTAATAATCAGGGAGATAGCCGTGATAAAGACCAAACGATAAATAACGTGTCTTTGGGTTGGAACTGGAGTTTGACTAATACGTTGAGTTATCGGTTTGATATTACAGACTTACATCATTTTGATGTTTTGGCTGGTACAGAGTATTCTAAATCAAGACCAACTTATGGCGAATCAGTAGAGGCAACCGGTTATAATAGTGCTTTTGGTGACTTTACACATGCTTATTTGCATAATACAGAACGTAAAGCTACTGCTACAGTAAATGGTTATCCCTCGGATTATGGTTCTAAGATGTCTTATTTTGGACGTTTGAATTATGACTTTAAGGAAACTTATATGTTTTCTGCTATCATTCGTGCCGATGGCTCGTCTAAGTTTGCGAAAGGCAATCAATGGGGATATTTCCCATCATTCTCTGCTGGTTGGGTTATTTCAAACGAGGCTTTTATGAAGAATACTGCTTCTTGGCTTGGTTTCTTGAAAGTCCGTGCTGGTTGGGGACAGAATGGTAATGACAATATCCCTAATTCAAATTGGCGTGCCGGTTACGAGTTTGGCGATTATGGTCTTTATACATTTGGCTCGGATAAGAATGGAGGTACAACCGGACTTACCCGAATCGTTTGGCTAACCCCGATTTGACATGGGAAACTTCAGAACAGACCAATATCGGTATTGATGCCCGTTTCTTGGATAACCGTCTGAGTTTTACCATGGACTGGTATAGCAAGCAGACGAAAGACTTGTTAGTGGAAGTGGGTACCAATGCGGCTTCCGGTTTCGCTACTCAATATCAAAATGCTGGTACGGTAAAGAATACTGGCCTTGAACTTTCAATGGGCTGGAGAGATCAGATTGGTAAGGAGTTCAAGTATGGGGTGAATGTCAATATGGCCTATAATAAGAATGAAGTAACGGAGGTTAATAACGCCAATCATTTTATTGAAGGCGGTAATGATTTGTTGGCTCAAAGTACGGGTCGGTTTGTCCGTATGGAAGAAGGACATCCTATTGGCTATTTTATGGTTATAAGACGGATGGTGTCATTCAGAACCAGAATGACTTGCAGGCATATCTTGACCAGAATTGTAAAGGAAATGCGGCAAACTCTAAGCAAGGTGCAAGTATTAAACCGGGTGATTTGAAGTTTGTGGATGTTGATGGAAATGGGGTGATTAATGATGACGATAAGACTGATTTGGGTAATCCTCATCCTGACGTGACAATGGGTCTTACGTTAAGTGCGGAATATAAAGGATTTGATTTCTCTGTAACAACCTATGGCGCTTTTGGTGCACAGGTAGCTCGCTCTTGGCGAAAGTTCTCAGATGGACAGTATGAAAACTATACGACAGAAGTTTACGATTACTGGCATGGCGAAGGAACCTCAAACAGATATCCGCTGCTTGCGCCGGGAAATAGTGGACAGAATTTCCAGGCCATTTCAGATATTTATATTGATGATGCCGACTATGTTCGCATTCAAAATCTGACTATAGGATACGATTTCAAGAGAATTTGGAAGAACTGTCCGTTCCAGCAACTTCGTGTGTATGCTGCTGCACAGAATCTATTTACTTTTACCGGTTATAAAGGGATGGATCCGGAGAATGGTAGAGCCCTCAATGACAAAGAACCGTGGGTAACCGGTGTTGATGTAGGTAACTATCCTCAACCTCGTACTTATATGGTAGGTGTTAATGTTAAATTCTAAAATTGATACACGATGAAAAAATAGCATATTTAATAGGTGCAGCTTTGATGATAGCAGGAATGTTTGCTTCTTGTAGCTTGGACTCGATGAGTCTGACGGAAAAGATACGACCAATTTTCCTAAAACGGCTGAAGATGCCAATCAGGCTTTAGCTGCCATATATCAGAACCTGAATAATGTCAATGCTTTTCCACAGCAGTCTTTCTTGTATAATTCTCTGCTGGCTTGCGATGATATGTTGGGTGGTGGTGGTCCCAATGATAAGTTGATGCAATCTTTGGACCTTATTTGTAATACGGGTACAAATGCTACGCAGGACTACTGGGTGGCTCGCTATCAAGGAATCAACCGTGCCAATACGTTGTTGGAGGCTCTTGCTGGTATTGAAATGGATCCGGAAGTAAGAGCGCAGGCTGAGGGCGAAGCCAAGTTCCTTCGTGCTTTTATTACTACGAGTTGGCTTCCATGTATGGGCGCGTACCTTTGGTGATTACTGCTTTGTTGCCCGAAGATACTACTCCTCCGACTGCCGCTGTTATCTGGGGGCAGATTCTGCAGGATCTTCGCGATGCGGCTGCAAATATGCCGGCTGTTCGCAAGTCGGATGGGCATGTTGATAAATATACGGCTGAAGCTATGTTAGGACGTGCTTGGTTGTATTATACTGGTATGTATGGCAATGGTGAAACTCTGAACGATTTGGTTAGTACGAACTATAGTCCGTTGACTTCAGTTGATTTGCCTGATGGGACAACTTTGACCAAGCAGGATGTGGTTGGGTATATTGATGATTGTGTGAATAATTCTGGTTATAGTCTTGTTCCTGAGTTTCGTAATTTGTGGGCATATACCAATAAATGTACGGTAGAAGATTTTCCGTTTACTGCCGGTCAGGGATTGAAGTGGGTAGAAGATGATGCAGCGGTAAATCCCGAATCCATGTTTGCCATTAAATATAATAAACTTGCATCTTGGAGCACTACTATCGGTTATGGTAACGGTTATGCTCTGCATTTTGGTGTACGTGGCAATGATCAGGCCAATTCTTTCCCCTTCGGACAAGGATGGGGTGCCGGTCCTGTAGCTCCCAATTTTTATAATGATTGGAGTGTGGCAGAACAAGATGATGCCCGTCGTCCGGCCTCCGTATTCAAGACGGAGGATATGCCGAGTTATAATAAAGGTGGTGGTGACGGCTTTATCCAAGAAACGGATTATTATCAGATGAAAATAGGTTCTATCATGGCTTATAGTACGGATGCGGCTGGAAATAAAACGATTGAGCCGGTATTTGAGAAGATAATGTATGGTGCCGACGGCTGGATTAATGATAATCTGATGCAAACCGGTTCTATTCATGATTTGGTTTTGATTCGTTTTGCGGATGTATTGTTGATGCAGTCTGAATTGAAGGAAGATGTTTCCGGTATAAACAGAGTGCGTAGTCGTGCCGGACTTGAACCTATTGGTACATATTCGTTGGCTGCATTGCAGAATGAACGCCGTTGGGAATTATGTTTTGAAGGTACTCGCTGGAACGATATTCGCCGTTGGCATATTGCTGCCGATGCCCTTGAAAGACAGACGGAGCAAAGGTTTATACAAATGGGGCTGAAAGCCGTAATGTGGCGCAGAACGGTGGTTATGCCGCACGTTATAAGGCTACGGCAGGTTTCAGAAGATTCCCAAACCAAGTCCTCCTGAATGAAGGAAAGGTAGAACAAAATGAGGGTTATACGGATGCAAGTGCTGAGTATAATGGTTGGCAAGAATAGAATATGAATTTAAAATGAAAAAGATATGAAAAGATATTATTCGCAATACCTTTGTTTGCAATGCTGCTGGTGGCTTGCGATCCGATAGTGGATGAAATCAGTCCGGATCCCAATGTCACACCGGAAAATCTTACTTTGAACTTGTGGCCAAGAACCAGGAAACAACAACATTCAGATTGTTCCTACTCCGTCACGTTATGTGAAGGTTTATGATGCTACGTCTGATATCAAGTTGGCAGAAGGTACGGCTCCGTCGGTTCAAGTAGCTCCTCCTAATAAAGAATTGCAAGTATATGTAACAACCATTAATTCGGACGGCTCCATAACAAAATCGGCTTCCAAATCAATAGCAGTAACGGAGTATACAGATCTTCCCGCTATTTATGCTGATGTATTCGGCACAACTCGGACGGTGGTTATGGAACAACCACTTGGGTCTGGAATACAGAAGCTGCAGACGGTTGTTGGGGTAATGGAGGTTATCTCGGCAATACCGGCCCCGGTTGGTGGATTTGTGATGCTGTGGGAGATGTCGGAAACGGTAGAGGGCAAATTGATGAACAAGCTGTAGGAAAAGGATTGCCTGATGATGGATTAAATGGTTGGTTCTCACTTAGTTTGACTGGTGTTCAGACAAGTCGTGGTGAAAGTGGTTCTGTCAAGGTGTCAGAAGATGTGGTGCAATCCGGTTGGGATGTAGGTACTATGGAGTTCTCTGGTACTATTCCATTGTTAGGTATACAGCCGAATCAAGGAAATGCACGTCAGTATGAGTATCATATTTTGAAGATTACAGAAGATGAACTTCGTCTTTGTGCTCCTGAACCCGGTGCTGGCGCTTGGGGTACGGCATGGTTCTGGAACTTCAAGAAAAAATAGTTAATATTGAAAGGTACGGGTGGGTAACGACCACTCGTATACTTTATTACTAATTAAAAATGCAACAATGAAACGAACTTTCTTTTGATATTACTGTTCTTCTGTGCTCTTTTGTTAAAGCGGATGTTTTGGGACCGTATACAATGGATAGTAATGTACCTCCACACCAACCGGATATGCTCGGGTTGTACTTCCGATAGGAGGTGCTGACGCTTCGGTAGCCGTAAGCATAACTGTTTGTGACGAAAGTGGTCAACAGTATGTTTTGAGAACTACTACCCCAAATGCTGCTCCATATTGTTATTTCTTGGCTTATGGCGTTTACCGCGTGGTCGCTTTAGAGGATTGTACAGCACAATCTAATTGGGGCGCACTTACGGTTGGTACAATTTTCGAAGTGACAGGAGGTGGCTATATTTCTTTAAATTATATAGGAACAATCTCTACTCCAAGTATTGTTCAAGCATCGGGTACTGATGATAATGTTCCTCCTTCCAAAGTAGGTTACAATATAATGAAAGTGTATGGAATAGAGACAAACGGCGGTGGGTGTTGGTTGATTCTGACAAAAGAATATGGTATCTTTAATTATACCGGACATATAGGCGGTGCTCATTACTTTACATTAAGCCAGGCACATACACTATAAAATCTTTGAGTGCTACCAATGGAAATTATATTTATTTGGAGTATGGAAATGTTAGACAACCGCTTCTGCTGGTAGGACTTTCACAGTTCCTGCGTCATTCTTCTCCATTGTGTTTTCTAAAAGGCACTTTAAGAATAATCTATAAATGAATTATTCAACTCAAAGCAGTTGTCGTTACCCCCGACTTTATTAGTCGCCCGTAACATCGGATAATTGTAAAATGCATTAACCGAATAGTACAATTGTTTAATGGTTAAATCAGGAAAAGGCGAGTCGTGAGATTCGCCTTTCGCATTCATTCTCTATTGCCTTCCGGATGCAATTCACATTCCTTTTGTATTACCCCTGATTTCAGGGCGCAGAATGTTTCTTTTATCCCTGCATCTCCTTCACCTCCTTCTCCCATCCTCCTGTTCATTGGCTTTCCCGGTGAAACCGCTTTCCACCCTCATCGCCCGCCTTTGCATCGCGCGACACGCCGTAGTATCCCGGCATGGCCCGGTAGATGGGTTGCGTGGGCTTCCCACATTCTTCAGCTTGCCCTCTTGCTGCAACCGTTTCAGGTGGACGTTCGCGGTGGTGCGCGCCATGCCGCAGAGCGCTTGGAAGTCACTGCGAATCAGCACGTCGTGGTCGGCAAAGTATTCTTTCAGCTTCATGTCTATCTCCACTTCCGAAAGCTTCAGGGAGTGGCGGGTGTATTTACTGCGGATGGCATTGACTCCCGTCATCGCTTGTTTCAGCCTGACGTCGGGACGGAAGCTGATGCTTTTCAGCCGGAGTTTCAGGTGCTTGTTCGGGGTGCTGCGGGTCACTTTCTGTGTGGCTTCCAGGGTGGGGCGAAGTAGCCCAGCCCTTCGATGTGCACCTCGTGGCCGTCGCGCAGTTCTTCGCCGCAAATTTGCGCCAGGCAGTCTATCGCGTTCATCACGTCGCCCACCGTGAGCGAGCTGCGGGCATGCACGCGGTTGTAGAGCTGCCGCATGGTTACTTTCCCGTTGAGCAACGGGCGGGGATGGAGGCCTCTCTTCAGGGGCTTCCTCATTAGTGCCCGGATTCTCGTACCAGTCATATAGTATTGCCATATCAATAGGTTTTAGTGCGTTCAACATACTTGTTTCTTCCCTCGGAAGTGTCTTCCTGTAAGTGAACGACTCCGGTCGGCCGAACGAATAACCCGGTCGTTCGATTGAACGACCTAAGTCAGTCGATTGGACGACCCGGGGCGTTCACTTATAAAGAACCGTGCAAAGGTACTGAAAATAAAGGGTTCCGAAGCATAAATAAGTATGTTTGTCGGCAGGAATGATTTTGAAGAATAAGCGGAGAATGGTTTGCAAAACGCCCTCGGCAGGCAGTAACTTTGGCGAAGAGGCGAGAGGAAAGAAAGGATGATTCCTTCCTCGAAACCTCCCAATAATCATTTTAATAAAAATATTTATGAAGAAAAACTGATGACTTTGCAGCAACACCGGCTCTTGAAGGAAGCGGGACAACTGATAGCCTTTTCCGAAAGGCTGAAACACGCACAAAAAGAAACGACCGACCGAAACTGGAAGGAGCGGGAAGAGCAGCGCCGCCGGAGCGCGAAAGCCGCAAGCACCGTGACTGCACTGAGCGGCGACATCGAGGAGTTCCTCACTTCGCGCTACGACTTTCGCTATAATCTGCTGACGGATGAAACCGAGTTCCGCCCGCCGGACAACGCTCTGCCGCCTTCACCCCGTGGGCAAGCGCGAGTTGAACACTTTCTGCATCGAAGCCCATGCCGAAGGTATTCCTTGCTGGGACAAGGACTTGAACCGATACGTCTATTCCACTTACATCCCTGCCTACCATCCCTTCCTGCTCTACATGGACGAACTGCCCGATTGGGACGGCAGGACCGGCTGACTGCGCTTGCCTGCCGCGTCTCTTCTCGGCCTCACTGGGTGCGGGGATTCCATACCTGGATGCTGGGACTTGCCTCGCAATGGATGGGCGTGTCCGGACTGCATGCCAACAGCGTGGCTCCGTTCTCGTCAGCCGCGAGCAGGGACGACGGAAATCCAGCTTTGTCGCGCCTTGATGCCTGACGTGCTGACGCGTTACTACGCCGACAACCTGAAACTGACCTCGCAGGGACAAGCTGAGAGAATGCTGGCGGAAATGGGGCTGCTCAATATGGACGAGTTCGACAAGTATGCCGACAACAAAATGCCCTTACTGAAAATCTGATGCAGATGTCGGTGCTCAACATCCGCAAGGCCTATCAGCAGAACTTCAGGCAACAACCGGTTCGACCTGCTCGCTTCCTCTGCATCGAGGTGAAGCACAATATTGACTGCATAGGCATAGAGCACGACCAGATTTTGCCCAACTGAAAGCGGAACTCATTGCCGGGCGGCGCAACTGGTTCACCAAGCCGGAGGAGGAGGAACTGCAATGGCATAACGAGGCTTTCTATCGTGTCAGCCTTGTGGAGGAGGCGGTTCACAGCTTGTTTCGTACCCGCTTCCGGCAGAGAAGAGCTTCGACCTGACTGCCGCCGACATCTTTGATGAGTTACAAAACGCATCCCGCCTTGATGCGTGGCAGCAATCCCATGCAGTTCGGTTCGGTGCTGCTGCGGGTGGGACTGAAACGCCGGCATACGAAGTACGGCAATGTATATGAGGTGGTGAGAAGGAAGAAAGAAGTTTCACCGGAAAGGGTTGAACGATAGGGAAATAATGCGAAAGGTGAAGGGGTGAAGGAAGAGAAAGCCGGTTTATAGTCTCATTACGGATTGACATAGATTCCTATTAATTCAGGTTGTAGATGCCGATGGGATAAATATTTTCGCTCATAATAACTGTATATTTTATAGATTTCTATAAAAGTAACTTTTATAAGAACAAAACAAGCGAAAGTTGCGATTTTCACTACTCCTTGTCGGATAAAAAACTTATCTTTGCGATTGAAACAATCTCTTGTTAATGATATGAAATACACATCATACTCTTATCCTTCAGGCAGGGCGGAAGTGGCTGCATTTGTTGTGACCGGCGGAGTGACGGAATACCATGTGATGATACATGCCACTGACCCGAAACAGACCTATCGTGAACAGATGAATGTCGTGTTGGATGCGTATGCCGCTTTACTGAAAAAAGAACTGTCCGGAGCCGTGGCGGTTTTAAAAGATACTTCCTGAGTGATGCCGCCAACCAAGCGGAACTGTTGCTTGCCGCTACGGCGGAAAGCTCCGATTGCGCGCTGTCTGTGGTGGAACAGCCTCCGCTGGATGGCACCAAGATTGCTTTGTGGGCCTATCTGCAGACCGATGTGCAGACACGAGTGCTGCCGAACGGACTGTATGAAGTGAAACACGGTGCTTACCGCCAGATCTGGATGGGAGGCAGCTTCAATCGTGCCGCCAATTCGGAATACCAGATGCGTCTTTGCTCAACGACTATGCCATGCAACTGATGGAGGAAGGGTGTACTCTGGCCGACAATTGCCTGCGTACCTGGATATTTGTGCAGAATGTGGATTGCAATTATGCCGGTGTAGTCAAGGCACGCAATGAGATGTTCGTCACCCAGAACCTGACGGAGAACACGCACTATATTGCCAGTACCGGTATCGGTGGGCGTCATGCCGATCCGAAAGCATTGGTGATGCTTGACGCTTTGCTGTAGCGGGATTAAAGCCCGGACAAATCAAATATCTCTATGCCCGCACACATCTGAACCCCACTTATGAGTATGGAGTCAGTTTCGAACGGGGAACGGCGGTGGATTACGACGACCGTCGGCAAGTACTCATTTCCGGTACGGCGAGTATCAACAACCGTGGGAAGTGATGTATGCCGGAGATGTACGCCGTCAGACAGAACGGATGTGGGAGAATGTGGAGGCTCTGCTGAAGGAAGCTGACTGCGGCTTTGGAGATGTAGGGCATATCATTGTCTATCTGCGTGATATTGCGGATTATGCTGTAGTGAAAGAGATGTTTGACAAGCGTTTTCCCGATACGCCGAGTGATTACGCTGGCTCCCGTCTGTCGCCCGGGTGGCTGGTGGAAATGGAGTGTATGGCGGTGAAGAAAATCTCTGATTAAAAATATTATCTTTGGTTAATTGAATATTAGGCTGACAGTTGGTAAACGCCTACCTTTGTTGAAATTCTAATGTATAAGGATGAAAACACGTATCTTGCTTTTCTGTATCAGTTGCCTTCTTTGGGCAAGTTGTGGAAATTCGGACAGAATTATGTGATTGAAGGAACGTTGCCGTCGGTGAAATACGACGGGGAATGGATATACCTCGTGCCGATGGAGAATGCGCCGGGGCGGGTGGATTCTGTAAAGATAACCAATGCCTCTTTTTTTTCCGGACAAGGGAGGAGATGAGGGTGTTGCGTCTGCGCCATCTGCTGCGTATCTACATCCAGGAACTGCTGGTGGTGACGGAGCCGGGAACCATACATGTGAAGGCCGACTCTGTCGGTTCGGTAACGGGCACTCCGCAAAATGATGCCCTTCAGAAATGGAAAGAGGGGGGAAAAGAAGCAAGAGGCTTACCATTTTATCCGGACGGGACTACGGAATGCCACCGGAAAAGATTCACTGCATCTGATACGGATACGTGACAGTCTGAGGATGCAGGAGCAGGAAACGAACTTTCTGTTTTGAAAGAGCAGGGAAACAATACGTTGGGGACATTCATGCGGAAGATGGTGCGTGGCTCCTTGACGGAAGAACAACAAAACTGTTGGATGAAAGCTTGCAGAAGGAAATACATTGAATGGGGAGCGGCAGGAATCGGTGCTTTGGCGTTGTTTCTTTTCTTCCGGATATTGCCCTATCATCTGTTCCATCGGGAGCAGACACAGCTCTTTGCTTGCCACCGAACCATTGGCCGGGTATCTGCGGCATCCGGCGGCTCTGGCACGTCTGTCAGGAGATTTCCTCACTCAATTCTTTTATTACGAAGGGGTGGCCCGACCATAATGGCTGTCGTGCTGTTGCTTTGGGGAGTGGTGGTGTTTCGTTTGTTGGCTCCGTACATGGGACGTTGGGCGTGGATTCCTACGGTGTTGGCGGTGGCTTGGGAGGCAGGAAGGCAATGCGGATTGAGTTATCCGCTTTCCGGCACAATCGCTTTAACCGGTATCGGAGGTGTTTTGTTGTTGTGCCGTAGCTGCATGCGACGTTCGTGGAAGTCGGGCTTACCGGTAAGCATATTGGCGGTATTGTCCGGCTATTGGCTGTTTGGCTGTGGCGATTGGTCGTCACGATGGTACAATATGCCCGATTTAGGGCGGGAATATCTTTGGCGTTGGATTCGGAAATGTATTTCGGCCGTTCGGAAAAAGTACGGAAACTGTTGGTGGAGGTGAATACCGCTCTCCGTTCACTGCCTATTATTATAATTTGCTGAATGCACAGCAGAACCGGCTTCCCGACCGGCTGATGGATGGTTATCAACCGGCTTCGCAAGGGCTGTTTCTGCCTGTGGCTCCCCATTCTACCTACCTCACTATTTATGCAGCCAATGAAGTCTGGTTTGCGTTGGGAGATATGACGATGGCTGAACATGCCGCCATTCTGGGAATGATTTTTCTCCGCACCACACCGGGGCAAGAGCTGTCAAGCGTTTGGCGGAAATCAACCTGGTGAACGGTGATGAGGCGGCGGCTATGAAATATCTTCGTCTCCTGCAAAGACAATGTGTTACCGTGATTGGGCAGAACGACGTATTCCCGGAAAACAGACGGCCGAAGTCTGCCAATGGCTGGAACGGAAGCGGTTGTTGTTGCCTGCAACGGATACTTTGCGTTCTTCTGCCGACATTCCGCTTTCACTTCGTCATCTGTTGCGTAACAATCCTGATAATACGTTGGCATGCGATTACCTTCTCTGCTTTGATTTGCTGAATAAGGATATTGGGGCTTTCGCCGGAGATTATCGGGAGTTTGCTGCAAAGAAGTTTCCTTCCAGATTGTATGCCGAAGGTTTACTTATCTATCTTGCCGGGAAAAAGGCTTCGTTGGATGAAGTGGAAAAATGGAATATACCGCCTCAAGTATTGGATGAATTTGGCGATTATACCCGACTGTACGAGGCGAATGGTGGTAATGGTGCCCCTTGCAAGCCAAATACGGAAAAACATATTGGTTTTATTTCCACTATGCTACGATGAAAAGGGAAGTGATTTATGATGAACATAGATATGAAATATATACAAGTTGTTGTGGGGCTGTTACTGTGCTACTGCCTATATGCTTGCAGTCCCCGTCCGGAGTCTGTACAGCCTGCAGACCGGTTATTGGTGCTCTATCCGGAATATCAGGATGTAACCATTCCCTACAATGTGGCTCCTTTGAATTTCCTTGTGCGGAATGAAGGGTGGATGCGGTATGCGTGAGTGTAAAGGGGCATCGGACAGCTTGGAGATAAATGCGCGCGGGAACAAGGCGATATTCCCTTGAAAGCTTGGCGTGCATTGCTTGAAGCGGAGAAGGAACATACTTTGGAAGTAACTGTTACTGCCGTACCGACGGCCGCTGGCTGCGCTATCCTTCCTTTGCATGGCAGGTAGTGGCGGACAAGCGACGCCTATGTCAGTTACCGTCTGATAGAGCCCGGTTATGAGGTATGGAATACCTTGCAGATACGTGAACGTTGTATTGAGAATTTCGAAGAGCGTATTTTGGCGGATAACAGTCAGACAGACGGCAAGTGCATGAACTGTCATGTGCACGGAGGAAATAGTGGCAACCTTTCGATGTTCCATCTTCGGGGTGAGGGGGGACTGTCCTGAACCGTGACGGCAAGCTCCGTAAGCTTGCCTTGAAGAATGAACAGATGATATCTGCGGCTGTCTACGGGGATTTCCATCCTGACGGGCGGTATGGTGTGTTCTCGTCTAATGTGATTATTCCCATGTTCCATACGGAAAGTAACCGCCGTCTGGAAGTTTACGATACCGTCTCCGATTTGGCTGTCGCCGATTTTGACGGAAACCGGATGATTCTATCTCCGCTTACGGCGGATTCCACCGTATTGGAAACTTTTCCCACATTCTCTGCCGATGGGAAATGGATATATTACTGCTCAGCTCCGACTGTGCCATTGCCGGACAGCGTACAGCAATTACGCTATTCGCTTTGCCGCATTGCGTTCGATGCCAATCACGGCGCATGGGGTGACCGCGTGGATACCCTTTGGAATGCCCGGCTGGAGAAAGGCTCCGTGTGTCATCCGAAAGCCTCACCGGACGGACGCTACCTGCTTTATACCGTTGCTGATTATGGAACATTCCCCATTTGGCACCGGGAGACGGAATTGCAGCTGATGGATTTGCAGACGGGCGCCATCGACTCCCTGCCAATGGTCAACTCCAGCCGTTCGGACACTTATCACAGTTGGTCGTCAGGCAGCCGTTGGTTTGCCTTTGCCAGCAAGCGGGGTGACGGGCAGTACGGGCGGGTTTATTTTGCCTATCTGGATGCTGAAGGAAGGCATAAGCCTTTTGTGCTACCCCAGTCGGACCCTGAAAAGACGATTTGACATTGAAATCCTACAATATTCCCGATTTGTCGGCTACTCCCGTTCCTTTTGATGCTTCTTCCATCAAGCGGATAAACCGGCAACTGAAGGCTGAGGAATTCAAATGACAAGACATACAGAGAGTACCAAATTGTAAATAATAAATTGTAAATAGTAAATGTTCTTATTTCTGAAAAAGACTTGGAAGATAGGGTTGTCGATACTTTTGGCGTAGCGGTGCTTCTCTTTTGGGGAAGCGTATATCCGGCCCATATTTCCTATCAGGAGCAGTTCCAGCTTTTCTTGTTCGATGCCGACTACTGGTGGGAACGGATAGTGGTTCCCGGTGGGTTGGCCGATTATATCGCTGAGTATCTGACGCAGTTCTATTATCACGTGTGGGCGGGAGCTTGTATTCTGGCTTTTGTACGTGTTGTTGCAACGGTTGGTTTGGAAACTGGCGAAGGAGCAGGGTGCGGCTGATGTGTATTATCCGCTGAGTTTTCTGCCCATCATTGTCTTGTGGCATTTCATGGGTGATGAAAATGCGATGCTGTCATTGGTGGTGGCTCTGCTGTTAGCATTGTCTGCATCCTGCTGGTATGCGGATTTGAAAGGGAAGTGGCAGCGTGTGGCATACATTCTGATAGTCCTTCCGCTGCTTTACTGGACAGCGGGTGCGGCACACTTCATCTTTATGGGCTGGGTGATTGTACGCGAGTTCCGGTTGAATCTTAAAGGTAAAATTTCTGGGGTGGTGTCGGGTGTTCTGGGGTGTAGGATTGTGGGGTATCGGTTGTCCGCTATTGGCAAGCATGTGGGTACAATTCCCCATTTACCGTCTGATGGGTGGTATAGGATATTACCGTTTCCCGGCAGTGATTCCCTGGATAGAGATAGGGCTTGCCGTATTACTGGTTGTTCTCCCCTTCCTGCTGTCCGCTTTGCCCGCTTTGAAGAAGAAGCCGGTATTTTATGGAGTTCTGCAAGTGGTGGCGGTAACATTGTTCGGCTATTACTACGTGGCGGCCGGTTGCGATATGGATAAAGAGGAAGCGATGGAGTATGACCAGCTGGTACGTAATAAACAATGGCAGGAGATTATAGAAAAGGCAGAAGAGAAGTCACCGGTTTCACCTTTCGGCGTGACCTGCCTGAATCTTGCTTTGGGAAAGACGGGACAGATGGGCGACCGTATGTTCGAGTTTTACCAGAACGGGACGGAAGGGCTGCTGCCGGAGTTTCAGCGTGATTTTACTTCTCCGTTGCCCACCAGTGAGGCATACTATCATTTGGGTATGGTCAATACGGCACAGCGTTTCACTTTTGAGGCGATGGAGGCCATACCTAACTTCAACAAGAGTGGCCGTTGCTTCAAGCGTCTGGCAGAGACGAACCTGATAAACGGGCAATACGAAGTGGCAGCCAAGTACCTGCGTTTGTTGAGGAAGACAATCTTCTACAGGGATTGGGCAGAGGATGCCATGACCTATCTGTATAATGAGGAAAAAATCAATGCCCACAAGGGTGGGGTTGGTTAAGGCAGATACGCTATACGGAAGACTTCTTGTTCAGCAGCCAGGAAACGGACATCATGCTGGGGCTGCTTTACCAGCACAACCACCGGAACCGGATGGCATTTGAGTATATGCTGGCCTATGTCCTGCAGCAACGTGATTTGGAACGTTTCATGAAGTACTATCCGCTGGGTAAGCATGCCGGCTACGACCATATTCCCGCAGCTATCAAGAGGCGTTGATATATGTATGGACACAGACGCACAAGAACTTCCAGGGTATGCCGTGGAGCATTTCGCCAAGTGGTGCGGGATGTAACGGAATTTGCGCGGATATATACCTCGCAGCAGAATGCCCGGCAGATGTTGGAGGCGCGTTTCGGCAGTACATACTGGAATTATTTGCTACTAAGAAGTAAAATGAAAAGATGAAGAATATAGCTGTTTGCATAATGGCTGCATGGTGGTTTGCCGCTTGCGGCAATCCGGTGACTTCCCGGAAAGGGTGGATGAATGGCCGGATATCTATCCCGACTATATCGGTGTGACTATTCCTGCAACCATTGCTCCTATGAATTTCAATTGTATTGGTGGAGCGTACGAACGTGTGGATGTGACCGTGACCGGAGGAAAGTCCGAGAGATGCACGTAAATGATAAAATAGTATCATTTCCGCAAGATGCATGGCAAAGCTTTGGAGGAGAACAAGGGTGATAGCCTTCTGTTTACGGTATGTATCCGGAAAGACGGCGAGTGGAAACAGTACCGCTCTTTTCCCATGTATGTCAGTCCGTATCCTATAGATTATGGGGTGGTATACCGCAAGCTGGCTCCCGGATATGAAGTTTATAGCAAGATGGGCATTTATGAGCGTGACCTTGCTTCGTTCGAGGAGCGTCCCTTGCTGGAGAATACCATGGTGCCGGGCATGTGCCTGAATTGTCATGCTTTCAACAAAACAAATCCGGACCATCTGAGCCTGCATATCCGTGGAAAGAACGGAGGGACCTTGATGCAGATAGACGGGAAGCGCGAAATGCTGGATACGAAAACGGATTCCACTCTCTCTGCGGGGTGTACCCTTATTGGCATCAAACGGCAAATATATTGCCTATTCTGTCAACAATACGCGCCAGTCTTTCCATGCGGTGAAGGATGAGCGTGTGGAAGTGCTCGACTTGGAATCGGATGTACTGGTCTATCATCCCGAGACACATGAATTACTGCTCTCCCTTGCTTCAGAAGAAGGAAGTCTTCGAAACCTTTCCAGTATTTTCACCGGACGGACGCAAACTGTATTTCTGTACTGCGGAGGCCAAGCCGATACCGGCGGAATATAAGGAAATACGTTATAGCTTGTGTAGTATAGATTTCAATCCGGAAGACGGGACATTTGGCGAAAAGATAGATACGCTGGTCAATGCGGCAGCTATGAAGAAAAGCATCTCCTTCCCGAGGCCCTCGTACGATGGCGAGTATATCATGTTTACTTTGTCGGATTACGGGAATTTCTCAATTTGGCATAAAGAAGCCGATTTATGGCTGTTGGATTTGAAGGATGGCGGTATGCGTCCCATAAAGGAGGTGAACAGCGATGATACGGAAAGTTTCCATAACTGGAGCAGCAACTCCCGATGGTTTGTGTTCAGTAGCCGCAGGGAGATGGGCTTTATACCCGTCTGTATCTGGCAAGTATGGATGAGAATGGGTGGTGGGCAAGCCTTTCCTGCTTCCTCAGGAAAATCCTTGGGAGTATTACGACCGTCTGGTCTACTCGTACAATGTTCCCGATTTTACAAGCGAACCGGTGAAGCTGGAACGCCGGAAAGTGGAACGGGGAATTGTCTCGCGGAAGCGCGTTCCGGTGAAAGTTAGATGATACGTTTTATATTCTGCTTTTAATACAGTAAAGGGATAAAATTGTATCATTTTCTCTTGGTGCAATCCGCTATCTTTGTGCCAGGAATTAGTGTTACCAATAACAATACCAGATTGAAAAACATGGATATGAGAAAAGTAAAATTTGCTATGATGATTCTGGCGGCAAGTCTGTTGACCGCCTGCGGTTCTTCAAGAAAGAACAGAGTGTGAATGAAGAGACGGCTGCTGCGCGTACGCAGGAAACGGAGAACTTACTGGCTAACTTGAAAAATCCCTTCCAAAGGTATCATGCTCGGCCATCATGACGATACGGTATATGGTATCGGCTGGGAAGGTGAGGAAGGCCGTTCGGATGTGAAAAGCGTGTGTGGCGACTATCCGGCTGTTATCAGCTTTGATTTGGGAGAGCTGGAACTTGGGAATGCCGCCAATCTGGATAAGGTTCCCTTCGATAAAATCAGGAAAGAGATAATCAATCAGTATCAGCGGGGCGGCATGGTTTCGCTCAGTTGGCATGCGCGCAATCCCAAGACGGGCGGTGATGCCTGGGATGTATCGGATACGACGGTGGTGAAGTCCATCTTGCCTGGTGGCGAGAATCACCAGAAATTTGCCGGCTGGTTGGGAGGTGGCCGATTTCCTTCATTCGTTGAAGACGGCGGACGGCGTGAAGATACCCGTACTTTTCCGTCCCTGGCACGAACACAGCGGCAGCTGGTTCTGGTGGGGCGAAAAACTGTGTACCCTGAAGAGTATAAGGCATTGTGGCACATGACAGTGGATACTCTGCAGGCCAAAGGAGTGGACAATGCACTTTATGCTTACTCTCCGGGCACGGAACCCAAGGACACGACGGAATATTTGAAGAAGTATCCGGGCGATGAGTTGATAGACGTTATCGGTTTCGATACCTATCAGTTCGATCGGGATGCCTATCTTGCCGGGATGGATAGGGCACTTTCCATTATCGACAGTGTAGGGAAAGCACACAATAAGGTGATTGCTGTGACCGAAACCGGTTACGAAGGAATTCCCGATGCCAAATGGTGGACTGGTACTCTGCTGCCTGCGTTGGAGAAATATCCGCTTGCCTATGTGCTGGTGTGGCGCAATGCCCGTGAAAAGGTGACCCATTACTATGCCCCTATCCGGGACAGACATCTGCGGAGGATTTTGTGGAGTTCTATAACAATCCCAAGACGCTGTTTGCAGCTGATGTAAATCTGTATCAATAAACAAACAATCAATATAACAGACATGGAAGCTTTTAAAGAAAGGTAGAGGCTCTTTCAGAGACACGAAGAGTTGATTACGAGAAAGAATGTGGCCGTGGAAGACGGCAATGGCATATTCACCCGCTATAAATATCCGGTAGTGACGGCTGCTCATACACCTGTATTCTGGCGGTATGATTTGGATGAGAAGTCCAACCCGTACCTGATGGAACGTATCGGTATGAATGCGACCATGAATTCGGGGGCCATTAAGTGGAATGGCAAGTATCTGATGGTGGTACGTGTAGGGGCGCTGACCGTAAGTCGTTCTTTGCCGTAGCCGAGAGTCCCAACGGCATTGATAATTTCCGGTTCTGGGATTATCCCATCACCATGCCGAAGACGCGATTCCGGCAACGAATGTATACGACATGCGCCTCACGGCTCATGAGGACGGCTGGATTTACGGTATCTTCTGCGCCGAACGCCACGACGACAATGCGCCTGCCGGTGATTTGTCCTCGGCTACGGCTACAGCTGCCATTGCCCGCACCAAGGATTTAAAGAACTGGGAACGCCTGCCCGACCTGAAGACCAAGAGCCAGCAACGCAACGTAGTGCTGCACCCGGAGTTTGTAGATGGCAAATATGCCCTCTATACCCGTCCGCAGGATGGCTTTATTGATGCCGGCAGCGGTGGTGGTATCGGCTGGGCGCTGGTGGACGACATAACCCATGCTGAGGTGAAGGAAGAAGATTATCGACCAGCGCTACTATCACACCATCAAGGAGGTGAAGAATGGTGAAGGTCCGCATCCCATCAAGACTCCGAAAGGATGGTTGCATCTGGCTCATGGTGTCCGCGGTTGTGCCGCCGGATTGCGTTATGTGCTCTATATGTACATGACTTCCTGGAAGACCCGACGAAACTGATTGCCACTCCCGGTGGGGCCTTTATGGTACCCGAGGGTGAGGAGCGTATAGGTGACGTAAGCAATGTACTTTTCACCAACGGCTGGATTGCCGACGAAGACGGAACAGTATTCATCTACTACGCTTCTTCCGACACGCGGATGCATGTGGCTACCTCTACCATTGATAAGCTGGTGGACTATTGCATGAATACGCCTGCTGACGGCTTGTCTTCATCAGCTTCGGTAGAAACGTTGAAGAAGCTGATAGACAAGAATTTGCAGATAATGAAATAATAAAAATACAACATACTATGGCAACACTAAAGAGAAAATCGGTTATGGTTTCGGGGATATGTCTTCCTCTATGTTCTGGAAAATATTCTCCTATTACTTACCGTTCTTCTATTCGAATATTTTGGCTTGAGCTTGGCTGATGCAGGATTGCTGATGCTGGTGACACGTATTTGGGATGCAGTGTCCGATCCGATGATGGGAGTCATTGCAGACCGTACTCATACGCGTTGGGGTAAATACCGTCCTTATTTGTTGTGGATTGCAGCTCCTTTTGCCATTGCCGGATTTTACTTTTACAACGCCCGACATGGGGACAACGGGTAAGCTGGTATGGGCTTATGTCACTTACATCTTGATGATGACGGTATATACGGCAATCAATGTACCATACGGGGCTATGTTGGGAGTAATGACTGATGATTCGAACACAAAACGGTTTTCTCTTCTTACCGTATGTTTTGCATACGGAGGTAGTTTTATCGCTTTGGGAGCATGGGAGCCATTGTGTAATTGGTTTAAATCAATGGACTATAGCAATGCTTCCAGTTGGCAATATGCCATGGTATGCATTGCCACGCTCTGCTTTTGGGTTTTCTGTTTTGCTTTAGCATGACGCGCGAGCATGTCAAGAGTGTGGCGTCCGAATCCATCGGTAAGGATGTGAAGTCACTGGTGCGCAATTCGCCTTGGTGGATATTGAATGGTGCGGCGTTGTTGTCGAATTTCTTCAATACGGTACGCGGAGCTACTGCCGCCTACTTCTTCAAGGACTATATCAGTGCCAATGCATTCCTCGATTTCGGGGTGTTCAATCTGGTATTGTATGCCGGCTTGTTCCTGATGGTGGGTGAAGTGTGTAATATGATTGGTGTGGCGCTGGCTGTGCCTCTGTCCATGAAGTTTGGAAAGAAGTCCACTTATATCATTTCGCTCGTGTGCCTGGTAGTGCTCAGCGTGCTCTTCTTCTTTGTGCCGAATGACGGGCTGGGATGGTGGCTGATGATGATTTTCCAGGTGCTTATCTCCATCTGCACCGGTATCGTATCTCCGTTGATTTGGAGCATGTATGCGGATGTGGCGGACTATGCCGAGCAAAAGGATGGCACATCCTCTACGGGCTGATATTCTCTTCCGGTTCTATGGCGCAGAAGTTTGGCGGTGCATTTGCAGGCTGGGCAGTAATGGCACTGTTGGCATTCTTCGGTTACAATACCGCAGAGAATGCCGTGCAGACTCCGAGGCGCTGGATGGCTTGAAGTATCTGATGAGCTTTATTCCTGCTGCGATAGCCGCACTTTCCATCGTTGTCGTATTCATCTATCCATTGAATAAGACGCGTATGGCAGCCATCAATGCAGACCTGAAAGAGCGCCGTGAGAACCTTTAGCAGAATAACTCATAACTTATAACTCATAACTCAAAAACTTGTGGATATCAAGAAGATGAAACAGGAGATGGAGGAGGAGCTGGTTTCCAATATCCTCCCCTTCTGGATAAATAGAATGACGGATGAAGTGAACGGCGGTTTCTACGGCCGTATCACGGGCCGGAGGAGGTGAAGCCCGAAGCAGAAAGGGGCAATCCTGAACGCCCGCATCTTGTGGACCTTCTCGGCTGCATACCGCTTGCTGAAGAGGCCGGAGTATCTGGAAACGGCTACGCGTGCCAAACGTACTCTTATCGACCGTTTCTATGACAATGAATTTGGTGGAGTTTACTGGTCTCTCGACTATAAAGGCAATCCGCTCGATACCAAGAAGCAGATTTATGCTTTGGGGTTCGCCATCTACGGGCTGAGTGAATATGCTCGTGCCACGGGCGATGATGAAGCGCTGGCATATGCCATCCGCTTGTTCGAGACCATCGAAGAGCATAGCTTCGACCCCGTGAAAACGGTTATTGCGAAGCCTTGACCCGCGAATGGGGAGAAATAGCCGACATGCGCCTCAGCGCCAAGGATGAGAACGAGCGCAAGACGATGAATACCCATCTGCATATTCTGGAACCTTATACCAATCTTTTCCGCGTGTGGAAGGATACCCGTCTGGAGAGGCAACTGCGCAATTTGATAGGCCTTTTCACGGAACGGATTCTGAATATCAAGACCGGTCATCTGGAATTGTTCTTCAATGATGATTGGGTTAGTAAATACCGCATTGTCTCCTATGGGCACGACATCGAAGCCTCCTGGTTGATACACGAGGCTGCCCTTGTTCTGGGCGATAAGGACCTCCTGGAGAAAGTGGAACCACTTGTAGAATACATCGCTGCCGCTGCCGATGAAGGATTGACGCCCGACGGCAGCATGATATACGAGACTTTTCTGGATAAAGGAAAGACCGATACTGACCGCCACTGGTGGGTGCAGGCCGAGAACGTAGTGGGACATGCCAACCTCTACCAGCACTTTGATGACGAAGTGGCCATGCAGAAGGCTCTCCGATGTTGGGACTTCATCAAGCAGCATCTGGTAGACTACAAGTACGGAGAATGGCATTGGAGCGTGCGTGCCGACGGCACGGTGAACACCGATGATGACAAGGCGGGATTCTGGAAATGTCCGTATCACAACGGACGTATGTGCATGGAAATTATTGAACGTTTTTCATAGGTTTTCTATCATAAGAAGATGAATAGATTGATGGTTTTGGGGATTCTTGTCTGGATGGGGATTGCGCTGCATGCGCAATCTCTTTATCCGGACTTCAGCAAGCTGAACTTCGGGTGCGATGGAAACAGCATTACCGCAGGCGAACAATGGTCTAAGACTGTAGTGGATAAACTCGGATTCGCTACACATCACAACGTGGCGGTCGGTTCTGCCACATGGGCATGCCATCCCGATACTCAGGATTATGGCAGCGAAGCTTTGCCGGCATCTCCGGCGGTTGGCAGGTTACGGAGGATAAGCATGAGTTACAGATGCGGCACAACAACGTGTCAAAGGTGCATATCCAGAAGTTCATAGCCGAAGTGGAAAGTGGCGCTTACCCTGCGCCCGATGTCTTTGTGTTCTCTATGGGAACGAATGACCGTAACTTGGGTAGTGCCGAAGAGGCCCTTAAAGGGAAGACGCTCGATGAAGTAGATGTCAACACCATGGCGGGCGGTGCCCGTTGGTCCATTCAGACCATTCTGGAGCATTATCCCCAATGCCGCGTATTCGTGTGCACGCCGATTCAGACCGGCAACCCCGAACACAATGCACTGAATCTGCAGAAGATTGCCATCTTGCGTGAGTTGTGCCGGGCGCTTTCCGTGCAGCTGATAGACTGTTACTCCAACTGTGGTATCACCGAAAAGTTTGAGCAGCCTTCCGGTAGCGGGCGCTATCTGCGCGACGGGTTGCATCCCGACAAACCGGGGCAGGAGCTGATGGGCCGTTACATCGCGAAGGAGATACGGAACCATTTCTTTTAGTTCCGTTCTGCATATTCCGGTTGGAATAACTTATCATTTAGGGCTTGTAAAGCCCTTTTTGTCTGTATTCTTAATGACGAATGCCACATCATTATTGCTGCTGCCATATGAAATCATCCGTAGGGGATGTCCTTTAGCGCCTCCATAATCTTTGCCTCAAACCCGGCATATTCCCATTGCATGTTGCCCACCACGGAGACGATGGTCATGCGGTCTTCTACCAATACATGGGCATATTGGCGTAGTTCGGAGATGATGTTCGATAAACGAGTGCAGTCGTCTATAGCCACAGATACGTCCAGATTGGAAGATACCAGCAGGCAGAGGGGTACGGTACTTGGCAAAATGTCGAAAATCTTGCTGATGAACAGATAGGGACACAGATTATGGTTCGATTCGAACTTTATGTATATGATGTGGTCCTTGGCGGCTATGGCCTTGATGATATTGTCGTCCTGCAGGTTGGAAATTAGCGTGCCTTCTGCCGACGGTTCCATAGAGTTAAGCAACCGGACGGGAATATTCCTTAGGCGTGCCGGGGCGATACAGAAGGGATGCAGTATCTTGGCACCATAGAAGGCCAGTTGTTCGGCTTCGTTGAAGCTGAGGCGTTTCACGGGCGGGTACCTGACACCTCGCGCGGATCATTGTTGTGCATGCCATCTATGTCCGTCCATATTTGTATCTCGTCTGCTTGGAGGGCGGTGCCAATGAGGGAAGCAGTGTAATCACTGCCGCCGCGTTTCAGGTTATCTGTTTCGTTATAGGCATTCTTGCAGATGAAACCCTGAGTGATGAAGAGATTGATGCCGGGATGGCAGGCAAGCTGTTCTCGGAGTTTCTGTTCTATATATTCCAAGTCGGGTTCGTTGTCGGGGCCGATACGCATGAAGTCGAATGCACAAAGCAGTACATTGGGAACTTTCAGCTCGCGCAGGTAGAAGTGCATTAGGGCGGTAAGTTCGCCTTGTGCCAGCACTTCCTTCTCTTCGACAGAGGTGAAGGAATCTTTGGTAAATTTCCAAAGTTGCTGGAAGCGGTCGAGGATATAATCTATTGCTTCCCGTTTCAGTTTCTCGTCGGTCAGCAACCCATTGGCAAATTCGATGAATTGGAATTCCAGCCGGGTGATACGGTCGTGAGCTTGTTCTATTTCACGGTTGAACAAGTTGGCGGCAATCTCCTCCAGATGGTTGGTGGTGCCTGCAGTGGCAGACAGTACCACAATCTTGGGTGTTGCATCTTTAATGAGTGTTGCTACATGTTTCATTCTCTCTACGGTGCCGACGGAAGTTCCGCCGAATTTACAAACTTTCATTTCTTGTTTCTTTTAACAGTTTCATAATTGCATTCATCCGGATGTTCTTCCTTCCGGCTTTTCATTTCAGGTGGCCTCTTTCCAAAATGGAAGGGGAGGCATGAGGGCTTTCACTGGGACTAGGCCTGCATAATGCCGCTGTGGCATTGCTGTGGTGGGATATTCATATCCCGGTTGGTGGCAGGCTCTTGCCCTTCACCTATAAAAGTTCAAAAGATATGCCGTTGGTATTTGGGAAAAGCCTATATTTGCACACCCTGTTTTACCGTTATCAGTTTAAAACTTATCGAATAGATATGAGTAAGATTCTAATCATTGATGATGAGGTACAAATCCGTACCCTTCTGACACGGATGATGGAGTTGGAGGGATATGACGTCTGTCAGGCTGGTGATTGCAGGGCTGCCCTGAAGCAACTGGAACTCAAAATCCCGATGTAGTTTTGTGTGATGTGTTTCTGCCCGATGGAAATGGGGTAGACCTGGTGTTGGCTATCAAGAAGGCGGCACCCAATGTGGAAGTTATTCTGCTGACAGCGCACGGCAATATTCCCGATGGGGTGCAGGCCATCAAGAACGGTGCTTTCGACTACATCACCAAGGGAGACGATAATAACAAGATTATTCCTCTGATAAGCCGTGCTGTAGAGAAGCGCGTATGAATGTGCGGTTGGAAAACTGGAGAAGAAGGTGGGACAGACGTACTCTTTTGATTCTATCCTGGGAGAATCCAAAGTCCTGAAGGATGCTGTTTCATTAGCTCAGAAGGTGTCAGGGACTGATGTTCCTGTACTGTTGACTGGAGAAACGGGCACGGGTAAGGAGGTATTTGCCCAGGCCATCCACTACAGTAGTAAGCGTGCACGGCAGAATTTTGTAGCGGTTAACTGTTCTTCGTTCAGCAAGGAGTTGCTGGAAAGTGAAATGTTCGGTCATAAAGCCGGTTCGTTTACCGGCGCATTGAAGGATAAGAAGGGACTGTTCGAGGAAGCGAATAATGGGACTATTTTTTTGGATGAAATCGGTGAGATGGCGTTTGAACTGCAAGCCAAGTTGCTGCGTATTCTTGAAACCGGTGAGTATATTAAGATAGGTGATACGAAACCTACCCGTGTCAATGTCCGCATCATTGCCGCTACGAACCGCAACTTGTCTCAGGAGATTGTTGCCGGACGTTTCCGCGAGGATTTGTTTTATAGATTAAGCGTATTTCAGATACATCTGCCGCCATTGCGTGAACGTGCAGGTGATATCCGGCTGTTGGCGAAGGCTTTTATAAAGAGTTTTGCGGAACAGCTGGCGCGTCCGGTGGTTGAAATAGCTCCCGCATTTCTTGAAGCATTGGACTCCCAACCGTGGAAGGGAAATATTCGTGAATTACGTAACGTGATAGAACGCAGTATGATTGTTTGCGAGAGCGGATATCTGGACATTGCTGATTTGCCGTTTGATATTCAGAATGCCCATTATGAACACTCAATGATTCAAGTCCCGGCAGTTTTGAACTTTCAGCTATGGAACGCCGGCACATTGCCCGTGTACTGGAGTATACAAAGGGAATAAGACAGAAGCAGCCCGGTTATTGAAAATAGGTTTGACGACGTTGTATCGGAAGATTGAGGAATACAAGATCTCAGATCTATAATAGGGGCTCAGTATACGACTGAGGTACCTTCGATATAGGACCGTGGCAAGATTATTCTTGAAACAGGCTTAGAAGCAGAAAGTGCCTATGGGCTAAAACATATCAAAACAGGTTGCACCTTTTCATTTTGAAAGGGTGCAACCTGTTTCTTTATACTTGTTTAGTATGTATTCTGTTGATAATTAATGGTGTATGGTATATGCGCTCTTTTGGCACATATTTGGCACATTCCTGGCAGACAAAAATATGTAGTAACATTTTAAAAGGTAAAACATGGGAATAACAGTATCATTTATTTTTGCCTATTGAGCGGTTTGTTCGCCTTTGGCTTTTCTGGAAATGCGTAGATTGGTTTGAGAAGATTTAAAAGAGAGAATTATGTACACAGCTTTATTTGTATTAGGTATTGTAATGTTCGGGTATCTGACTTATGTGCTGATAAGACCCGAAAAGTTTTAATGAATGGAGAGTGGAGAAATGAACACTGAAATTTTAGGTGTAGCCTTGCAGATTGTTCTGCTGATTGTGATATCCTATCCTCTGGGAAAGTATATTGCCAAGGTTTACAAAGGCGAAAAGACATGGTCGGATTTCATGAAGCCGGTCGAGAGATTGATTTATAAAGTGGCCGGAGTCAATCCGAGGAAGAGATGAACTGGAAACAGTTCTTGAAAGCCCTGCTGATTCTGAATGCCTTTTGGTTTGTATGGGGCATGGTGCTACTCTGTACACAGCAGTGGTTGCCGTTAAATCCGGATGGAAACGCTAACCAGACACCAGACCTGGCATTCAATACATGTATCAGTTTTATGGTGAACTGTAATTTGCAGCATTATTCCGGTGAAAGCGGACTGACATATTTTACACAGTTGTTCGTCATTATGTTGTTCCATTCATTACCGCCGCTACCGGTATGGCAGCTATGGCAGGTATCATGAAGGGTATGGCTGCTAAATCGACGAAGACTATCGGTAACTTCTGGAAGTTCTTGGTTTTGAGCTGTACACGTGTATTATTACCGCTTTCGTTGATTGTGGGCTTCATCCTCATTCTACAAGGTACTCCGATGGGATTTGATGGTAAGCTGGAAGTTCAGACGATGGAAGGACAAACCCAGTTGGTTTCACAAGGTCCTACGGCAGCGATTGTTCCTATCAAGCAATTGGGTACGAACGGTGGCGGTTACTTGGATGTAACTCTTCACATCCGTTGGAAAATCCTACTTACTTGACAGATATTGCAGAATGTTGGTCTATCCTAATTATACCAATGTCTATGGTGATTGCACTCGGCTTTTACATCAAACGTAAGAAGATGGCTTACTCTATCTATAGCGTAATGCTTTTGCTTTTCTTGTCGGTGTTTGCATCAATGTTTCGCAGGAGATGGGAGGTAATCCGCGCATTGATGAGATGGGAATTGCTCAAGACAATGGAGCAATGGAAGGTAAAGAAGTCCGTTTAGGGTCTGCTGCTACTGCTCTTTGGAGTATTGTGACTACAGTTACTTCCAATGGCTCTGTGAATGGTATGCATGATTCAACGATGCCTCTTTCCGGTATGATGGAAATGCTGAACATGCAGATTAATACGTGGTTTGGAGGTGTGGGTGTAGGTTTCATGAACTATTATACATTCATCATTATCGCCGTATTCATCAGTGGACTGATGGTGGGACGTACTCCGGAATTTCTCGGTAAGAAGGTAGAGGCGCGTGAAATGAAGATTGCTATCATTGTGGCACTGCTTCATCCGCTTATCATCTTGGGCGGTGTGGCACTTTCTTGCTTTTGTTCGCTCATTATCCTGAATTTGTGGCAGGTGAAGGCGGCTGGTTGAATAATCCCAGTTTCCACGGACTGAGTGAGCAGCTTTATGAATATACTTCGGCTGCGGCCAATAATGGTTCTGGCTTCGAAGGATTGGGCGACAATACTTACTTCTGGAACTATACTACCGGCTGGACGCTGATTTTAGGACGTTTCCTGCCTATCGTAGGTCAGGTAGCCATTGCTGGTCTGTTGGCCGGAAAGAAATATGTTCCGGAGAGTGCCGGTACGCTGAAGACGGATACAGTAACTTTCGGTGTGATGACTTTGCCGTTATCTTTATTGTGGCTGCCTTGTCATTCTTCCCGGCACATGCATTGAGTACGATTGCTGAACATTTCAGTTTGTAATAGTAGTTTGTAAAAGTAATTTCATAGGTATGAAAGATAATAAATCAGCTTCTCTGTTTCAGAAGGAGCAAGTAATGGAAAGTTTGAAGCAATCATTCGTGAAGCTAAATCCACGGGTGATGATAAAGAATCCAATTATGTTTACGGTGGAAGTCGTAACGGTTGTCATGCTGATTGTCTGTTTCCTTTCATTGGGTACTTCGGAATATGGAGCATTCGGATATAATTTATTGGTATTCATCATCTTGTTTGTGACGTTACTGTTTGCTAATTTTGCTGAAGCCATCGCTGAAGCTCGTGGTAAGGCCCAAGCTGACAGTTTGCGTAAAACCCGTGAAGAGACTCCTGCTAAAGTGTTGGTTGACGGTAAAATCCATACCGTTAGCAGTTCACGTTTGAAGAAAGGTGACTATTTTATTTGTGAAGCAGGAGATACGATTCCTGCCGACGGTGAGATTGTGGAAGGTTTGGCCTCCATTGACGAAAGTGCCATTACCGGTGAATCTGCTCCGGTTATCCGTGAGGCCGGTGGTGACAAGAGTTCCGTAACTGGTGGTACAAAAGTTCTTTCTGATAAAATCAAGGTATTGGTGACGCAGCAACCGGGTGAGAGCTTTCTTGACAAGATGATTGCTTTGGTAGAAGGCGCTACTCGCCAGAAGACTCCGAACGAAATAGCATTGACTATTCTTCTGGCTGGTTTCACTTTGGTATTCGTTATTGTATGTGTAACGTTGATTCCTATGGCTGATTATACGAATATTGACCATCCGGGAACTTATATCTCCATTGCAGCCATCATATCTTTGTTTGTCTGCTTGATACCGACTACTATCGGCGGACTGCTTTCTGCCATCGGCATTGCTGGGATGGACCGTGCTTTGCGCGCTAATGTAATTACAAAATCCGGTAAGGCGGTAGAAACAGCCGGTGACATTGATACCTTGTTGCTAGACAAGACTGGCACCATTACAATCGGTAACCGTAAAGCTACTAAGTTTCATTCGGCTTCGGGTGTTGACGAGAATTTGTTCGTAGAGGCTTGCTTGTTGTCCTCACTTTCTGACGAGACTCCGGAGGGTAAGTCTATCATTGAACTGGGACGTGAAAACGGTCATCGTATGCGTGATTTGAATACTACCGGTGCTCATATGATTAAGTTTACAGCCGAAACAAAATGTTCGGGTGTGGATTTGCAGGATGGTACTCAGATACGTAAAGGCGCATTCGACGCTATTCGCAAGATTGTGGAAAATGCCGGAAACAAGTTCCCGAAAGAGATTGAAGAGGTGATTGCTGTAATTACCAGCAACGGTGGAACTCCGCTGGTGGTATGTGTCAATCAGAAAGTTACTGGGGTAATTGAGTTGCAGGATATTATCAAACCGGGCATTCAGGAACGTTTTGAGCGTCTTCGCAGGATGGGTGTGAAAACTGTGATGGTGACCGGTGACAACCCTTTGACAGCCAAATATATTGCAGAGAAAGCTGGAGTAGATGATTTCATTGCTGAAGCCAAGCCGGAAGACAAGATGGAATATATCAAAAAAGAACAGCAGGCCGGTAAGCTGGTGGCTATGATGGGTGACGGTACAAACGACGCTCCCGCCCTTGCACAAGCTAATGTGGGTATGGCAATGAACAGCGGTACGCAGGCAGCCAAAGAAGCTGGTAACATGGTGGACCTTGACAACGATCCGACGAAGCTGATTGAAATTGTGGAGATTGGCAAACAGTTGTTAATGACGCGCGGTACGTTGACTACCTTCTCCATTGCGAACGACGTTGCCAAGTACTTTGCTATTATCCCTGCTTTGTTTATGGTAGCCATCCCTCAGTTGGCTCCTCTGAACATTATGGGACTGCATAGCCCTGAAACGGCCATTCTCTCGGCTGTCATATTCAACGCTATCATTATTCCTATCTTGATTCCGTTGGCTTTGAAAGGTGTTCAGTATAAGCCGATCGGTGCCAGTGCGCTACTTCGTCGCAATCTGTTGATTTATGGTGTGGGTGGCGTCATTGCTCCGTTTGTCGGCATCAAACTGATAGATATGATAGTTAGTCTGTTTTTAAAACTTGGATAAAATGAAAACTCTTTGGAAATCATTTAAAATAACAATTGCATTTTGCATATTTTTCTCTCTGTTCTATATCCTTGTCTTGTGGATATTTGCACAGTTCGCCGGTCCCAACAAGGGAAATGCAGAGGTGGCAACACTCAATGGTAAAGTGGTAGGTGCAGCCAATGTAGGCCAGATGTTTACGCAAGATATTTATTTCTGGGGACGCCCATCTGCGGGTAATTATACAGCCGATGCTTCGGGTGGTAGTAACAAGGGACCTACGAACGATGAATACCTGGCAGAAGTGGAAGCCCGTATCGATACTTTTCTGGTACATCATCCTTATCTGAGCCGCAAGGATGTGCCTGCTGAAATGGTAACCGCCAGTGGTTCCGGTCTAGACCCACATATCACACCTGCTTGTGCTTATGTACAAGTGAAGCGTGTGGCTCAGGCACGTGGCATGAACGAGGCTGAAGTGAAAGCCATTGTAGACAAGAACATCAGCAAACCCTTTTTGGGGGTGTTTGGTACGGAAACTGTCAATGTGCTGGAACTGAACATTGCATTAGAAGAAGCCGATCAGAATAAATAATTTTTAGTTGTGTTTGTCATGTGTTATGGGCAGGAGCGGAAGTATTTCTGTTCAGGCAGCGAAAGACTGTCATTTTACAGGGGAGCCGAAACTTCCTTCCTGCCTTTCAACGATTGATTAGTAATGGTAAATAAATAGTTGGATATGAAAAGTTTAAAAATATCAATTCTAGTTTTTGCGAGTATGGTAGCTGCTTGTTTTATGGGAACCGGCAAAGTGCAAGCTCAGGAATTTACAATACAAGGTGATTTAGTCAGTTCTTATGTTTGGCGCGGCTTTTACCAGACGGAGTCAGTTTTCAGCCCACTTTGGGTTTTGGGGTCGGTGATTTTTCTTTGACGGCATGGGGCTCTACCGATTTTGACGGAGTTTCTTCAGGAGAAGGGCTGCGGCTAAGGAGATTGATTTGACGGCTGCCTATGCTTTGGGAGAATCAGGTCTAACTTTTCTGTTGCCAGCTTGTGGTGGGGCGGACAAGGAGCAAGAAAGTATTTTAATTTTAAGAGTCACGAAACAGCTCATCACTTTGAAGCGGGATTAGCCTATACATTGCCGGTTGAAAAGTTCCCTTGTCAATCGCTTGGTACACAATGTTTGCCGGAGCTGACAAAGATGACAAAGGCAGGCAGAATTATTCTTCGTATGTTGAATTCAACTATCCGTTCAGTGTTAAGTCTGTAGATTTGAACCTGACTTGCGGATTTCTGCCTTATGAAGCTGGGGTAGGAGTATATGGTGTTCCTAACAGTGGATTTGCCGTAACCAATGTGGCACTGAAAGGTATTACGGAAATCAAGATTACTGACAGTTTCTCAATACCTGTATTTGCACAAGCCATTTGGAACCCTCGTATGGAAGATGCACATCTGGTATTCGGCTTTACTTTAAGGCCATGATTTATTTAGATATAACTTTAGAACTCATGAATTAGTGTTGGATGCCCGTGGCGGTCGTGATGATCGTTACGGGTTATATGGCATATATAAGACAAGTAAAAACAGAAGAAATGAGTAGGGAAGAAAGCGTACAGCATTTTCTTGATTTGATTAAAAGTCGCGGCGTGGCAAGTTCAAAGTCTACATCGGCATGATTGCTGGTGTAGGTAATCTTATCGTATGCTTCAGGAAGCACACGAGTTACTTGACAACGGAGTAGATGTGAAGATAGGCTATATAGAGACACACGGGCGTGCCGGTACGGATGCTATGTTGGAAGGATTGCCCGTTGTTCCTCGTCGTAAGATATTCTATAAAGGAAAAGAGCTGGAAGAAATGGATTTGGATGCCATTATCCAGATACACCCTGAGATAGTAGTGGTGGATGAACTGGCACATACCAATGTGGAAGGTAGCCGGAATGAGAAACGCTGGCAGGATGTGATGGATTTGCTTGATGAGGGTATCAATGTGATTTCTGCCGTTAACATCCAGCACATTGAGAGTGTCAATGAAGAAGTACAAGGCATCTCGGGTATTGAGGTGAAGGAACGTATTCCCGATAGCGTTTTGCAAGAGGCAGATGAGGTGGTGAATATTGACTTGACTGCGGAAGAATTGATAGCCCGTCTGAAAGCTGGAAAAATTTACAAGCCGGAAAAGGTCTCTACTGCCTTGAACAATTTCTTTAAAACGGAAAATATTCTCCAATTACGTGAACTGGCTTTAAAAGAGGTGGCTTTACGGGTGGAAAGAAAGTGGAGAATGAAGTGGTTACCAGTGTGGGAGTCCGTCATGAGATTTCTGGCATGTATCAGCAGCAACGAGAAAACACCACGACGCATCATTCGTAAAGCTGCACGTCTGGCAACCCGCTACAATACTTCGTTTGTTGCCCTTTATGTGCAGACTCCCAGAGAAAGTACTGACCGCATCGGTCTGGCAAATCAAAGGTATTTATTGAACCACTTCAAATTGGTGACCGAACTGGGAGGGGAGGTCGTTCAGGTGCAATCGCCGGATGTGCTGGAAGCATTGTTGATACTTGTAGGGAGAAACAGATAACAACTGTCTGCATGGGAAGTCCGTCACTTTCTTTCCGAAATCATTGTTCATGATATTGAAATACCGAAAATTTGTGCGTGATTTGGCACAAGTAAACATAGATTTGATTATACTTGCATAATATTAATTCTTAGGAACATTATGAATATTCGTACAAAATTGATACTCAGCGTAGGGTATTGGCTGGAATGATTATTTTGTTGGTTGCTCTTTCTGTGGTGAATCTACAGATACTGACGGCTACAGAGCCGGATAGTCCTGCTGCTGTACCGGGATTGCAACGTGCATTGCTCTGGATTTCTGTGATAGGTGGGGTATGTATTTTGCCAGTATCATATTGTTGGTATGGCTTCCCGTTCCATCAGCAAACCTATTCAAGAACTGACGCGTGGGATTCTTGAAATAGCGAACCATAATTATGAGAAACGTCTGGATATGAGTGGACGCGAGGAATTTCGTGAAGTGGCTGATAGTTTTAATCGGATGGCGGAACGACTGACGGAGTATCGCGCCAGTACGCTGAACGACATACTTTCTGCTAAGAAATTTCTTGAGGCTATTGTGAATAGTATTGATGAACCTATTATTGGTTTGAACCGTAATAGGGAAATTCTCTTTATCAATAATGAGGCTTTAACTGTGCTGAATTTAAAACGGAAGAGGTAATTCGCCGTTCGGCTGAGGAGCTTTCTTTGAAGAATGATTTGCTCCGCCGTTTAGTTCGTGAATTGGTAAATCCGGGTGAAAAGAAAGAACCGTTGAAGATTTATGCAGACAATAAGGAGAGTTACTTTAAAGCTTCTTACATTACCATTATAAATGCAGAGGCTGATGATGACGAACCTCATAATCTTGGCGATGTGATTTTACTGAAAAATATTACAGAATTCAAAGAATTGGATAGTGCCAAGACTACTTTTATCTCGACTATTTCTCATGAACTGAAAACGCCTATATCCGCTATTCTGATGAGTCTGCAGTTGTTGGAGGACAAACGGGTAGGGTGTTGAACGACGAGCAGGAGCAATTATCGAACAGCATTAAGGAAAATGCTGATCGCCTTCTTGGGATTACCGGGGAATTATTGAACATGACGCAGGTGGAAGCCGGTAAATTGCAGATGATGCCTAAGATAACGAAGCCCATTGAACTGATAGAGTATGCTATCAAGGCCAATCAGGTACAAGCTGATAAATTCGGCATTCAGATAGAAGTGGAGTATCCGGAAGAAAAATGCCTAAATTGTTTGTCGACAGCGAAAAGATTGCTTGGTGCTCACCAATTTATTGAGCAATGCTATCCGCTATTCAAAGAGAACGGGAGGGTGGTTATCGGCGCTAGGCATGACGGGGACTTTGTAGAAATGTATGTGCAGGACTTTGGAAAAGGTATCGACCCGCGTTATCATCAGAGCATTTTGACCGTTATTTCCGAGTGCCGGGCACTAAAGTGCAAGGTAGTGGTTTAGGTCTTTCCATTTCGAAAGACTTTGTGGAAGCTCATGGCGGTACATTGGCTGTCCAGAGTGAGCTGGGTAAGGAGTCGCTTCGTTATCCGGTTGAAAGCGTAACGTTTTCTATTTTTACGGTACTGTTGCGGAGACATGCCGGTTTGTTTCTTGAAGAATGTTCCAAAATAAGAAGCATTGGGAAAATTGAAGAAGTCGGCGATTTCCTGGATGTTTTCTGGGTGTTCTTGAGTAGTGAGATGCTTTTGCGGATGATGGATTTAAATATCAGTTCCTGCACCGTGAATCCGCAGACGGACTTGGATAGTGCAGAGAGGTATTTGGGTGATAAGCAGAGTTTGTCTGCATAAAACTCTACGCCGCGTTCTTCCGTGTAGTGTGCATCTATCAGCTGAATCAGCCGGATAAAGATTTCATGTTTGTGACCAACCGTTGTTTTTAGGTTCATCAGTTTACGGTTGTAAATGGAACAGATGCGGTATGTAAGTCCCAGTAGAAGCAGTCTTTGTTCGTAACCATTAAAGGTGTTGTTGTCTAAGTGCAGGGTATTGTCCAATAGGGACATGTATTTCAAAACTTCTTCTTCATCTCCGGTGTTCCATACGTAGCATGGTTCAGTCCGGAGCTGCATGTATAGGTACATGGCTGCCACTGAATTGCCTATGATGTCCCGTATCGGTTCTATCTGGTAAATGAATATGAATAGTTGCAGGTCTTCCGATTCGCTCAACACTTGGAAGAGAGAATCTTCCGGGATGAAAACTGTTTCGCCAGCTTGGGCCGAGAATGCTTTCATGTTAAGTGAAAAGGTGAAGTTGCCTTGGCGGCAGACAATCAGTCCTGCTCCATTAATCATAAAAGGTTTTTTCAGGGAGGCAGGAAAGGAGCAGAGCATACCTTCTGAACTACAAATGTTTTCTCCGTTTGACAATGCGCGGTCTAAGTGGGATAAACGTTCTTGTTGGGTATCCATAACAGACAAAATTACAGGTTATACTGAAAATTGTCTGCTAAGTTAGTAATTTTCGTTTAGGATACCGCACGACAAGCACAAATATCATGCAAAACAAGCAGGCGTAGAGTGTCCATCCTGCCATTTCCTTTACAGCAGAGAGGGTGGCCTGCACTTGGATGCGTCCTTTGGTGGATATGGCAGCCATGTTGATTGCTTCTTGTTTGCTTTTTCCCTGATATTGCATGCCTTGTACGGTTTGGGTAAACGAGGCGGACGCTTCGGGGTGCAACATGTCTACATTCTGTGCATAGCGGGTGACGTAGTGCTGCTGGCGTTCTTGCAGCACATTCGTATAGAGTGCGGCTCCGATGCAGGGAGCCAATACCATGCGTACGGTAATCATGGTACATATCCAGGAAGAAAGATATTTGTAAGGCATGCGTTGGGTGGCGTAGGTTGGAATCAGCGAGTAGAGGAACATCATGCCGGTGGAGCGGATGATGACCGGATACTTCATCCGTTCGTACAGTCCTGCACCTTGTACCTCGAAATACATGAACATGGCGGAAAGCCCCAATAGAAGGAAACCGGCGGCAAAGAGATATTTGAAGTGTACGCCTTTTACGCTGAGCCAGATAGTGGCTATACCGCCGATGAGGTAGCCCAGCATGGACCAGTTGCCCAGGGTGGCATTCTGAAAGTTGTCCAGTTTCATGCCTATGCCCGTGAATACATTGACAAACATGGCGCTGGAATTCAGTACCATTAACAGAAAATAGAATAGGAAACCCATACGGATGGTACGCAGTTTGAATACATCGAGCTGATAGTAAGGATTGCGCTGGGTAGACTCGATATAGAGAAATATGCCGCCAGCAATGATGGCGCAGACTGTGGCCCATTGTATGGTTGGGTCATCGTACCAGTCGAGCACTTTGCCATAAGTAAGCACGTAGGTAATGCAGGCTAGTGTGATGCAGAAGATGGAGGCATTGCCGAACTGCTTGAAGTTGATGGGGAAACGGCGGGTGGTATATTTATGATAAGGCATAGTAATGAAGGTGATGAGGATGCAAAGTAATAGTAGCCCCATCATAAAGTAGTGTATGTACTGCCATTCATATTCAAAAGCGAGCCAGGCGGTGAGCGAGGTTCCCAATTGCCCCAGTACCATGAAGAATAGATAGATGGCGGGTTGTGCCGCACTCCGTTCGATGTCCAGCTTGTCCCAGCCTTCGTCAGTTGTGGGCTCGTTGCCGGGTGTAATTTTGTCGTACGCCTCGATATGCCCTGCATACTTTATGAGGGTGAAGAGGTTGACCATCATCAGCACCATTCGTAGGAATCCCATAAAGATGCTGCATAGTGCCAGCAGGAAAACGCTGTCTGTCTTGGCACAGATATAGCTGAAGATGTACATCAGGGAGAATCCTGCCAGGCACATCATTTTCTGCCGGCGTATGACTACCAGCCTATACAGAAAAGGGCAGAATGCTGCCATGCCAATGGAAGTGGCGAAGTTGGCAAACTGGATATGCTCGGAAATGATGCCGAGTTCGCTCATCATTTCGGTGCTTGCCACCGAGTAGGTACCGCCTACAGTCAGTATCGGCAAAAAGAATACGAATAGGATGATGATACCTACCGGCTTAGGTACCCAGTTGTAGAAGGGATAGTTCTTGGGGATGAGGGCATGGATAATTAAAAATTAATCATTAAACACTAATCATTATTCCATCTTCGCTTTGACTATTACCATCATACCGGCGGCAAGGCTGCTGTTGTCTTCTTTGGACAAATCGGTAAAGTCGATGCGGACTGGGATGCGTTGCTGTATCTTCACGAAGTTGCCGGCAGAATTATCCGTGGGCACTAGGGAATATTTGGAGCCGGTGGCTCCGGAGATGGCAGTGATTTTTCCTTTGAATTCTTTGTCGCTGATGGCATCGACGGTAATGACTACTTCTTGTCCCAAGTGCAGATTCTCAATCTGGGTTTCCTTGTAGTTGGCTATAATCCACTTTTGTGTGTCAGGCAGAATGTAGGTGATGGTTTGTCCGGCAGTGATGAATTGTCCTTCTTCAAGAGTACGCCGCCCCAATTTCCCATCACAAGGAGCTACTACTACGGTGTAGGAGAGATTCAGTCGTGCCATTTCGAGTGCGGCTGTTGCCCGTTGTATGGCAGCTTCGGTATTTTCACGGCGATGTGACACTTCGTTCACACCCGACAAGGCAGCTTTCTGTTGTCGTTTCACGGCTTCCAACTTCTTGTGGGTAGCTGCATATTCGGTTTCTATCTGTTCCAATTGAATGGGGGTGGCAGCGTTTCTCTTCACCAGATTCTGGTATCGTTGGCGGTCTTTCTCCAGCTTGGTAAGGCGGATTTCTATCTCTGCTATGGAGGCGTCGTAGACAGAGGCTGTAGTTTGCGTGGTTTGTAGTGTGGCACCAATGACTGTGGCACCGGCTTGTGCATCCTTGAGTGCAGCTTCAGCTTCCATGACTCTGATTTTATATTCCCGGTCGTCCAATATAAGTAAGGTATCTCCTTTGTGTACTTCTTGGTGTTCTGTGAAACAAATTTTCTTGATATATCCTGATGCGCGCAGATTGACGGGAGATATGTATTGTTCAATCTGTGCATCATTACTGGTTTCCGTCCGTTTGTAGTTCAAAAGAGGCAGACCACTTGAATAATTCCCCAGATAAGGATAACTATTCCTAATAGGCTGACAACGATTTGCCAACGGCGAAGCTTCTTCAATTTCCGTGCTTTTCTTGGTGGGTACTTGCGGTGTTATTGTTCTCTTTTGTTTCCATATTTTCTATATTATATTGTTTACTTATTATTATATATACATCCGTCCTTGAATACGGGCTCTATTCATCTTCCTCTTTAATGAATTGAGGGCTCAACGTCTCCAGCTGTCCCGTCAGCTTCAGCAAAGTCAGATTGGTTATCCGGTAATTGTAGTGGGCACTGATATAGTTGTTTTGGGCTTCGCTCATCCGCATTTCGTCCTGCAACACTTCGGTCATTGAGGCGATTCCTTCCCGATAACGGTCCATGGTAACGGTATATACATCTTCAGCAAGCAGATAATTGTCCTTCTGCTTCTTAAAGTTACGCTGGCTGTTCATCAGGTCATTGGTAGCATTCAGATATTGTGTCTGAAGATTTTTCGGGTATTCTCTTGAGCGAGTTTGATGTTCTCTATGTCAATGGTTGCCTTACGCATCTTGTAGCGTTTGTCCAGTCCGTCGAAAATGGGAATGCGCAAGGAGAGTCCCACTCCATAGGAGCGATACCAATGGTTGGAAGGGCCGGAATGGAACCAATGGTAAGCTTTGTCCGTATAGGCAGAGAACATCCAGCTTCCCGTCAAGCTCAAGGAGGGATGTAACCGTTGCTGACTATTGTTTTTTGTTGCTCTGCGAGTTGTTTCTGTGATTGCAGCAGCTGTAGTTCATATAGTGTTTCAGATAGCCCGGTGAGTGCTGCGGGCGTAATCATTTCTGTATTCACCGGTACCAGTGCTATATTTTCTTCTGCCGGATAGTCGATGATGTATTTCAGTAGGTTCAGTTGCTGTTCCATCATGGCTTGTGCGTTGTCGTGTTGCACCTTGAGGTTCTCCAGGTTGATGTTGACGCGTTTCACATCTACTTCCATAGCCATACCGTTGTCATAGAAGGCCTGAGTGATATCTCTCAACTCTTCTAGGCGAGTGATGTTGGCTTTTATCAAAATAATCTGTTCAGCTGTAACCTGTCCTAGGTAGTACATTTGACTAATTTGAAGGATGAGGTCTTCTCTTGCCTTTTCATAAGAAAGGCGATTCATCTCATCCATGGTTTTAGCTATGGACAGAGTGGTGTAGAGTGTTTGGTTATAAAGTGGTATCTGCAGCTGTAATCCGAAGTTGGCGTTGTATTGCAAAGTTTGGGTTACATTATAGGGATTGCCATACGCTGAACCATCGGTAACGGATACGGGTGGATCGATATTGTCGTTATAGTTGGCAAAACCATTGATTTGGGGCAGTAGTTTGGCTCGATTCTCAGAGATGCCGTATTTCCCTTTTTGTATTTCCTTCCGTTTGCTTTGTAAGGACAAATTGTTTTCGATACCTATTTTGAGGCAGTCCTCCAAGGTTAGGGTATCTTGTGCTCTTGTACCTAGTGCAAGCAGACACAGAAAGGAAAATGTGAACAGTTGTCTTTTCATAATAGTCACTTGATATTTGCACACAAAGTTAGTGGCTTAAAATGCAAGAGGACTATCCATATATCAACTGTTTGTATTCATATTTTCCTTTTACTATAATTTGAAAACAAACCATAGTAAAAACGAGTATTAAAACAAAAAAGACCGCCAAGAGTGGAAGCCTCCTAACAGTCTAAATCTTCTTTGTAGCGGGACCCGGGATTGAACCGGGGACCTCATGATTATGAATCATGCGCTCTAACCAGCTGAGCTATCCGCCATCATTTCTCGATTGCGGGTGCAAAGATATAGCTTTTATTTAAATTGCCAAAACTTTTATGGATATTTTCTGCTTTTTCTTTTGCTGATAGGGTGCTGAAGTGGTTTGCAGTACTTTTATTAAAAGTCTTTGTATAACATTATCAATGAATTAGGGGCGTATGGAAAGGGAGGTATAAATAAATTTGATGATTTATTTTCTGTAATTAGAAAAAGTATTTATCTTGGCTGGCGCAATAAAAGCAGAATAGACTATGGAAAGAAAGAAAATACATTTGGAATATCTCTTGAATGCGACTTCTAAAAGTATTCTTTGGGCAGCGATAAGTACCCCTACTGGTTTGGAGGGCTGGTTTGCTGATAGGGTTCAGTCAGACGATAAAACAGTAACCTTTTTGGGGAAAAACAGAAAAACGTGATGCCGAGATTATTGCCGTGCGGGCGTATTCATTCATCCGCTTCCGCTGGCTGGACGATGAGAACGAGCGAGAATACTTTGAACTGAAGATGACAAACAATGAGTTGACCAATGATTTCGTATTGGAGATAACAGACTTTGCCGATATAGACGAGGTGGGTGATTCGCGTGAATTATGGGAATCGCAAGTGGATACTTTGCGAAGAACTTGTGGTTTTAGTTAACTTTAGATTAAAATTTCCCGTACTCCCTTTTTTGTACTACTTTTGTGCTCTCATTGCATGAAACGAGTAAAATGCTGCGCATAAAAAGTTAGATATATTTGTTTTGAAGAGCTTTGCATGCTCTTTATGGGTACTTTCTTCATCTGCCTCTTCATCTTTATGATGCAGTTTTATGGAGGTATGTGGACGAAATGGTAGGAAAAGGATTGGAGATGACTGTCCTTGCACAGTTTTTCTTTTATTCTGCGCTTTCGTTGGTACCTGCGTCGTTGCCGCTGGCTATTCTGCTGGCTGCCCTTATCACCTTTGGAAATTTCGGAGAACGTTTTGAATTACTTGCCATGAAGGCAGCCGGTATTTCTTTATTGAAAATTATGCGGCCCCTGATTATCTTTATTTGTTTCATTTGTTGTGTCTCTTTCTATTTCCAAAATGTCATAGGACCAAAAGCCCAAACAAAATTATGGACTTTGCTTATTTCCATGAAGCAGAAATCTCCCGAAGTGGATATTCCTGAAGGTGTGTTCTACGATGAAATAGATGGTTATAATCTGTATGTGAAGCATAAGAACCGCAAAACTGGTATGCTGTATGACGTACTGATATATAATTTTGAGAAAGGTTTTGAGAATGCTCAAATTATCAAGTCTGATTCGGGACGTCTGGAGATGACGGCTGACAAACAGCATTTATATTTGCATTTATACAGTGGTGAGCAGTTTGAGAATTTGAAATCGCAGAACATGAACCAAAGGAATGTGCCTTACCGGCGTGAGACATTCCGCGAAAAGCATGCAATCATTGAGTTCAATTCGGATTTTAATATGGTGGATGCAGGTATCATGAGTAATCAGTCCAACAGTAAGGATATGAGAATGCTGCAGGCGGATATTGATTCCATGAAATTGCAGAATGACAGTGTGGGACGTGGTTATTATAAAGAAGCTATGGCAGGAACTTATAAGGTGACAGCCAGCTTGTCTAAAGAGGATACATTGAAGATTGAAAAGGCCTATTTAGGTGAGTACAATGTAGACAGCCTCTACAATGTGGCTACACTGATGCAGAAACAGAAGGTTATATCCACGGCCGTCAGCCGTGCAGAGAGTGCGGGGAGTGACTGGAGTTTTAAGAGCTTTAATATATCGCAGACTGAAAGCAGCCTTCGACGGCACATGACTTCCTGGCATGAGAAACTGACTCTTTCTCTGGCATGTCTCATCTTCTTCTTTATTGGTGCGCCACTCGGAGGAATTATCCGTAAAGGAGGCTTGGGAATGCCGGTGGTGGTTTCTGTATTGATTTTTATTATCTATTACATCATCAACAATACGGGGTATAAGATGGCCCGTGACGGACAGTGGGTTGTCTGGATGGGTATGTGGACCAGTACTGCTGTCTTGGCTCCATTGGGTGCGTTCTTGACATATAAATCCAACAATGATTCAGTGGTATTGAATGCTGATGCTTATATAAATTGGTTCAAGAAGGTTGTGGGTATTCGCAGTGTACGCCATCTGTTCCGTAAGGAAGTAATCATCCATGATCCTGATTATACACGTATTCCGGAAGAGCTGAAGGCTTTGTCCGTAGACTGTCGTGAATATGCTGATAGAAAGGGGTTGAAACGTGCTCCCAATTACTTTAAATTGTGGATGACTGATAGCCAGGATGAGGCAGTGGAAGATATTAACGAACGTTTGGAAAGTCTGATAGATGAGATGTCGAATACAAGATCCGTTACTTTGTTGACAGCGCTGAACACCTATCCGGTCATCCCCATCCATGCGCATGTCCGTCCGTTCCGCAATTATTGGTTAAACTTGCTCTGCGGTATTGTTTTCCCGATAGGCTTGTTCTTTTATTTCCGTATCTGGGCATTCCGTATCCGTCTGAATAAGGATATGGAGCGGATTATCAAGACAAATGAAGATGTGATTGGAATTATAGAAAGGGATCAGAATAAATAAAAACAAAATAGATTATGGAAAATGTAAAGTTGAATACGATAGAAGAGGCCATTGAAGACTTCAAAGCCGGTAACTTTGTGATTGTTGTGGATGATGAGGACCGTGAGAATGAGGGTGATTTGATAATTGCAGCTGAAAAGATTACACCGGAGAAAGTAAACTTTATGTTGAAGCATGCCCGTGGTGTGCTTTGTGCTCCAATTACAGTTTCGCGTTGCAAGGAACTGGATTTGCCGCATCAGGTATCGGATAATACTTCTGTATTGGGTACTCCCTTCACTGTTACTATTGATAAATTGGAAGGCTGTAGTACCGGGGTTTCTGCGGCAGACCGCGCTGCTACTATCCAGGCGTTGGCCGATCCGGCTTCTACTCCGGCCACTTTCGGGCGTCCTGGCCACATTAATCCATTGTATGCTCAGGAGAAAGGTGTGTTGCGCCGTGCCGGACATACGGAGGCTACTATTGATATGGCACGTTTGGCTGGACTTTATCCGGCGGGAGCCCTTATGGAAATAATGAATGAGGATGGTACAATGGCCCGTTTGCCCGAATTGCGCAGAATGGCAGATGAATTTGGCTTGAAATTGATTTCTATCCGTGACTTGATTGCCTACCGTTTGAAGCAGGAGTCTATTGTAGAAAAAGGAGTGGAAGTGGATATGCCTACAGACCACGGTCATTTCCGTTTGATTCCTTTCCGCCAGAAGTCGAACGGTTTGGAACATGTAGCTTTGTTCAAGGGTACTTGGGAATTGGATGAACCGATTCTGGTGCGTGTACATTCTTCTTGTGCCACTGGTGATATATTCAATTCCAAACGCTGTGATTGTGGCGAGCAGCTGCATAAGGCAATGGAGATGATAGAGAAAGCCGGTAAGGGGGTAGTTGTATATCTGAATCAGGAAGGTCGCGGCATTGGCCTGATGGAAAAAATGAAAGCATATAAATTGCAGGAAGAAGGCATGGATACTGTGGATGCTAATATTTGCCTGGGACATCTGGCAGACGAGCGTGATTATGGTGTGGGTGCCCAGATTCTTCGTGAGATAGGAGTGCACAAAATGCGGCTGATGACCAATAATCCCGTGAAACGTGTGGGCTTGGAGGCTTACGGTTTGGAAATAACGGAGAACGTAGCTATTGAGACTACTCCGAATCCATACAACGAGCGTTATCTCCGTACCAAGAAAGAACGTATGGGACATACACTTCATTTCAATAAGTAACTGTCTTTTTGTTTTCTTATATCAAAGAAAATCGCTTATTTTGCAACCGGATTTGCGTAACAATCATTAAATAGTAACAAAATGAACCAATTATCAGATCGTTTAAACAGTTTGTCGCCTTCTGCGACACTGGCTATGTCTCAAAAGAGCGCAGAGCTGAAGGCTCAAGGCGTAGACGTAATTAACCTGAGTGTGGGAGAACCGGACTTCAATACTCCCGACCACATTAAAGAGGCTGCGAAAAAGGCGATAGACGATAACTTTTCTCGCTATTCTCCAGTGCCGGGTTATCCTGCCTTACGTAATGCAATTGTAGAGAAGTTGAAGAAGGAAAACGGTCTGGAATATACCGCCGCACAAATTTCTTGCGCCAATGGTGCCAAGCAGTCGGTTTGCAATGCAATCCTGGTATTGGTAAATCCGGGTGACGAAGTAATTGTACCTGCTCCCTATTGGGTCAGTTATCCGGAAATGGTAAAGTTGGCTGAGGGTACGCCGGTTATCGTACCTGCCGGTATCGACCAGGACTTTAAGATAACACCTGCACAGCTGGAGGCTGCCATCACCCCGAAGACAAAGGCGCTGATTCTTTGCTCTCCCTCTAACCCTACGGGTTCGGTGTACAGCAAGGAGGAGTTGGCAGGCCTGGCCGCAGTATTGGCAAAGTATCCGCAGGTTGTTGTGATTGCCGATGAGATTTACGAACATATCAACTATATCGGCAAGCATCAGAGCATAGCACAATTCCCCGAAATGAAAGAGCGTACGGTCATTGTGAATGGTGTTTCCAAAGCATATGCAATGACTGGTTGGCGTATCGGTTTCATTGCAGGTCCGGAATGGCTTGTGAAGGCTTGCAATAAATTGCAGGGACAGTATACTTCCGGTCCTTGTTCTGTATCTCAGAAGGCTGCTGAGGCTGCTTATACGGGTACACAAGTTCCGGTGGAGGAAATGCGCAAGGCTTTCGAGCGTCGTCGTGATTTGATTGTAAAGTTGGCCAAGGAAGTTCCGGGTTTCGAGGTGAATGTACCGGAAGGTGCTTTCTATCTGTTCCCTAAATGCGATTCATTCTTCGGTAAATCTGCCGGAGAACGTAAAATCAATGATTCAGATGATTTGGCCATGTATTTGTTGGAAGTGGCTCATGTGGCTTGCGTAGGTGGTGCTTCTTTCGGAGCTCCTGAATGCATTCGTATGAGTTATGCAACCAGCGATGAAAATATAGTTGAAGCTATCCGTCGTATAAAAGAAGCACTGGCTAATCTGAAGTGATTCTAACTTCTTCTACAAACTTATTTTAGCAAGACATCTGTCATGCTGTCACGAGCAGTTCGTTTCATCAAAGCGGACTGTTCGTTTTGTTATGACGAACACTTTGTTTTGTTATGACGAACACTTTGTTTCATTATAGCGAACACTCTGTTCCATACAGTATAAACACTTTGTTTTATATTATACGAACATTTTGTTTTCTACTATATGAACACTTTGTTTTATACTTATGGAACAAAGTGTTCATGTCTGTGAACTAACGTATTATCCGTATATAGAAAATAACAATGAGGGGGGTGAAGGTACTGAATTTCACGTGGGGGATATAAAAAAGCGCAGGCAGTTTATCTACCCACGCTTTTGTTTTTGATACTGGGATTGTATTATTCTCCCGGATGAATTGCTTCAGAAGGACAAACATCTGCACAAGTACCACACTCTGTGCAAGTCTCAGGGTCGATATGATAGATATCACCTTCAGAGATAGCGCCAACCGGACACTCGTCGATACAAGTTCCGCAAGCAATACAATCGTCACTAATTACGTAAGCCATTTTTTTAGATTTAAATTATTATTAGTACTAATTCGTTTGGCAAAATAGTGGTTTCTTTATTACTTGCTATCAATCTTGATTAAAACGTATAATTTGTATGTCGTCTAAATAAGGAGTCGAGAAAGCGACACAGCATACCGCAGAGACTGAAAATGTTCGTTTTGAATTTCGTAAACGAATTGCTCTGATACTATTGGCTTTAGCTGGAGCTTAAGCCGATTTTCAACTTTTAAGAAAGAGTCGGATAGGTAAAAGTAATCACTGCGATTTCTCCTTCTTCGACATTCTCGGTTTGATAGGTACCTTTGAAATGTTCAAAGAACAACTGGTTGATTTTCTGTTGCACTGATACTTTTTGAGAGGCAAACCTGGAATCGGCTATAGGACTGTTCTCTATCCGGCATGCGATGATGTGTTTGTCCGGATGGTTGACCAAGAACATGCTGACTTTGCGCGTTTCTTTGCAGTCGTTCGGATAAAGCAGCATACTTGTCACTATTTGTGTAAGGCGGTTGACGTCGGTATGGATACGCACATCTCCCACCTCTACTTGTAGTTCCAGGAGGATACGGCCTTCACTACGCATTTGTATTAGACAACCTAGTTCGTTGCACCATTCTTTTACATTACAATCCTGCAATTGAAATTTCATCATATTCGCTTCCAGGCGTGAGAGGTCCAATACGTCGTTTACCAGTTGGATAAGCTCACCCGAATTGGTCTGGATAATACCGGAATACTCTTTTCGCTCTTCTTCATCCAGTTCGTTGTCGGTGGAAAGCAGTTGGGAGAAACCGACTACATTGTTCAGTGGAATACGGATATTATAACTCATATTGGCAAGGAAACGGCTTTTTACTTCGTTGGCTTCTTCGGCAATAATTGCCAATTTACGCATTTCCTTCTCATCTTGTTGCAGCCGCTTCCTGCTTCTATACATATGTAGGTTGAAAAGTAACAAGGCTATAATGATGATAATGGAAGTGACCAGACAGATACGGTGAAAAGTGGCTTGCCGCTGTTCTTTCTGGAAAAGCAGTTGGTCCATATTATATAGGCTTTGTATCTGTTCTATCTGTGAGGTGGAGAATACTGTATATAACGAATCTCTTGCCTTGGTTATTTGTTTATAGATAGGAAGTGCGTCGTCCGGAAACCCCATCTTTACTAGTATATCCGCTTTCTGAAGTCCATAAATCATGGCATTATCCAGTGAAATAGGGGTTACAAGTTCAATGGCGTCTTCTAAATAAACCAAAGCTTTGTCGTATTCTTTTGTCAGTTGGTAATATTCGGCATATGCTGCCAAACGTATCAACCGATAAGGAAGAAATGAAGATGTACTGAGATGCCGCTCTGCTTTCTGCAAATATTCCCATGCTTCCGCAGGACGTTGAAGGCGGGTATAGTAAAGGGCGTATTGTAAATCTATGAGCAGATACAAATTGGTATAGCCGTTTGTCAGTACGGTGGTGCCTTCTTCCTGCAATCTGTTTTTTGCATTGTTGAGTTCCTCCAGATACCGGAACATGTTGTCATTGTCATGCAGATATGAGTAAGCCAGTACCGCTTTTGTCAATAAATCAATCTGAGTGGCAAGGGAGGAATCCGGACTTGTCAGTTCAAAAGCCTTGTTTAGGTAGGTGATTCCTTCTTTGTAACGTAAGGTATTGAAATATCCAGTCATCAGGCATAGGCATGCTTCGCGCATACCGTCATGGTTGCCAAGACTTTGAGCCTTTTCGTACATGTCTTGTGCTTGTTTGAGGGCTAATTCAATCTTCTGGCTGATGACATAGAATTCTATCATCATCTTTTTGCCTCTGAAGTAATGACGGTAGTAGTTGTGCTCTTCAGACAACTGTTCGAGCCTCTTCAGCCATTGTTCTGCATGTTTTTGGTCCAGTAGGTTGTAGTAATAAATAATGTGCGCATATATGGCCGCACTCTGGTAAGGTATATTTTTCTGGGCGATGGCCTCTTCCAGTAATTTGTTCTCGTAATAGATGAATGTCGGTGACAGTTGGTCAAGCAGTGCTATCTGATATAGGGTTTCCAATCTGGTGGTATCGGCTGGGGAGGCAAGATATATACGTAGCAGGCTATCCTTGGCTTCTGTCCGTCGCACATCTGCGTGTGCGGACGGTAACAGCCAGCATAAGGCAATGAGCAATGTAAATATCTGTTTCATTTCTTATTCTCCTTTCTGCCTGTCTGGCTTATGGGGTGGGTGAAGCAGAAGCGTGAGCCTTCGGCATACTCTGAATCAATCCATATTTGTCCGCCGATATGCTCTATGATAAGTTGGCATATGGAGAGCCCCAACCCACTGCCTTGAGCATTCTCATTCAGCTTTTCAAAACGTTGGAAAATGTTGGCTTGCTTGTCTTTGGGAATGCCGCAACCGGTATCTGTTACGGTGAATAGTACGGTGTCGTCCGTTTCTTTTTCCAGCTTTAGGACAATGCTGCCTTGTGGGGTAAATTTGGTAGCATTTATCAGTAGGTTAATCAGGACTTGCTGCAGGCGTGAGTCGTCAGTCTCGATGGGCATTTCTTCCAGCTCGGTGGTGAATGTAAGTTCAGCTTGTGTCTGTTTCACTTTGTTCACGGTATCTATCACGTTTCTGCAGATGCTTACGGCATCATGTTGTGCAATACAGAATTGCAGTTTGCCGAATTCAAGACTCGATAGATCTATCACGTCGTTAATAAGCTTCAGCAATAGTTCTGAGTTCTGTTGGATAACTTCATTGCACTGACGGCGTGTCTCATCGTCCAGTCCCTCTTCCGTCAATAGGGATGAAAAGCCCGATAATGCATTGAGTGGGGTACGGATTTCATGGCTCATGTTCGAGAGGAACACGCTTTTTGCACGCATGGCATTTTCGGCATTTATCCGTGATGTTGCCAGTTTTTGGGTGGAGAGTTTCACCTTTTCCCGTTGCCTTTTGAGTAGGATGGCAAGTAGAACAAATAACGTTACTAATGCCATCGTTCCTACCAATATGCTGGTTATGATTTTATTGTATTCGTTATTGCTGGCCGTCTCTGCCTTATCTACCTGGTATTTTGCCTTTATCGTATTGATTTGCCGGATATAGCTTTGTGAAGCGAGTGTATCTATAGGAGGATACAATTCCTGGTAGATTCGGCAGGCTTCCATGGCCATGCCTTGTATTTTACAGAGATAGATTTTTTCCAGCGAAGTCCAGCGGTAATACGTGGAGCGCTTATTACCGGAGTATTCTGCTTGCAATTTGGAGTAGATGTCCAGAGCTTGTTTCCAGTATTGTTTGTCCCAATTTCCCATGGCTCTATAGTAGGCGGCAGTGGTATAATCCAAGTGAAACCGATAGAACTTCTCTGGGTGCAGTTGGTAAATGGAGTCCATTTTGTGGAGCCAGATGTTTGCTTCATCAAGATAGTCTTGTGAGAGGTGTCCATGGGAAATGGCAAAATTCGTCTTTTCGATGCAGAAAAAGAAGTCTGTCGGGTAGTCAGGCTCCTGATATAATATTTTCTCCAGCTCTTCCAGGATTTTTTCCGCTTCTTCCAGACGTCCTTTCCGTTGCAGAACGTTGGACATTTTTAAAAGAAGCTGTGCCCTATATGGATGCTGGTCTGAAATGTTGGATAGTTCAGTCAAAGCATCCTGGTATGATTCCAGGGCTTTATCCCCCATGTTGGCTATTGTATTATAGGCGTCTCCGATGGCTTGGTTGGCCACTACCATACCAAATTGGTAGTCTGTTGCTTTAGCTTCTTCGTACATAAGTTGTGCCCGGTTCGTCGCTAAGCTGATATCGCCGCGCAATGTATAGGCATTGGCCAATTGAAGTTGTAATAGAAAATACGTTGTTCTATCTTCATTTGATTGTTGGGTGGGAAGAAGTTGCTCGCTCCACGCAATGACACTGTCTATGGATATGGAGTCATCATAGAGAACTTGTCTTTTGACCAATGATTGCAGAATACTCTGCTTTTCTTGATTGGCTATTGTATGTGCTGATAAGACAGAAGTATACAGTATCTGCCCCAATAGCATCCATATAATCATTTTTGTTCTCAAATGTTTGTTTGCCTCTTTTGTTTATTATTGGCAAAAATAAATATAAATGAATAAATAAAAAATTAAATAGATGCTTTTTTTATCCTTTATACTCAATTTGTTAGCAACTTTATGCAGGCGATTGGAAGGGATTAATAGAGTTCCAAACCAAACTCTTCTTTTAGTTGTAATAGTGCACTGTTCTTTTGTGCCATCATTTGGAATTTTTCAACGCGTCCATAGGCACGTACCTTTTCAGTAGGAGCACTAATCCGGACAGTCATGGTGACTTTGCGGTTCTTTAGCCGGGTACGTAGGTAATTTTGCAGAGTGGGTATCATGCCGGTAAATTCCTTGGCAACGATTTCATTGTCTACCACAGCCTCAAAAGTTGTGTCATTTATTAAAGTGATGCGCATGTTCTGCATGCGCTTGGCAATGGCTACTTGCTCCTTGGGCATACGTCCGGCATACTCCTGCCAGTAATAGTTCAAATCCCTTTCATTGAAGATGTAGTCTTCTTCCGGTTGTGCTGCTTGGTGGGCGGCAGTAGGGTTAGATGAAGGGTTTCTTTGTTCCTCTTCTATATGGGGGCGTTTGATGGAGACCCTAATCCGGACATTTTCATGACCGGAATTTTTTCTTCTCTCCTTGCGCCATTAATACGGCAGCAGGTGTGGCATGGAGTTGTTGCATTACTATGCTGCGTGGCAGCAGGTTGGGGAGTGCTGTTTGTCTGTACTGCCGGCTGTACGGTTTGTTGGGGCATGGCAGCAGTGGCCTGTGGCTGCTGAGCGGCGGCAGGCTGCGTGAATATGGGTTTTATAGCTTGTTTAGGGCTGCGCCCATTGGCACCGTCGTCCTCCTCGGCGGTCAGTTGTGCCACTTGTATCAGAGTGAGCTCTACCAGTAGCCGTTTGTTTTTACTGGCACGGTAGTTCAGGTCACAATCGTTGCAGAGCTTCATGGCACGGTAAAGAAAAGGGAGGGGGCATTGCTGTGCTTGTGCTTGGTAACGTTCGCGGATGCTTGCGCCCACTTCAAGCAACGGCAGTGTCGCCGGGTCTTTGCTGACAAGCAAGTCGCGCAGGTGGGATGAAAGTCCGGTGATGAAGTGGCTGCCGTCGAAGCCTTTGTTGAGCACATCATTCAGTAATAGCAACGCGTCACTGATTTTGTTCTCAAGAAAGAATCCGGTTAGTTTGAAGTAGTATTCATAGTCCAGCACATTGAGGTTTTCAATCACGCTCTTATAGGTGATGTGTCCTCCGGTGAAGCTTACCACCTGGTCGAAGATGGATAGTGCGTCGCGCATACCGCCGTCTGCTTTGAGGGCAATGACATTCAACGCTTCCGGTTCAGCAGTGATACCTTCTTTGGAGGCGACATATGCGAGGTGTGCTACGGTATCTTCCACACCAATCCGGCTGAAATCATATATTTGGCAGCGTGAAAGGATGGTGGGCAATATCTTGTGCTTCTCGGTAGTGGCAAGGATGAATATGGCATGGCGTGGAGGCTCTTCCAGTGTTTTCAGGAAAGCATTGAAAGCCGAGGCGGACAGCATATGTACCTCGTCAATGATATATACTTTGTATTTGCCTATCTGAGGTGGAATGCGTACCTGCTCCACCAATTGGCGGATGTCATCCACAGAGTTGTTTGAGGCGGCATCCAGCTCATGGATATTGTAGGAGCGCTGCTCATTGAAGGAAGTACAGGATTCACACTGGTTACATGCTTCACCGTCTGCTGTGGGGCTCATGCAATTGATTGTTTTAGCAAAGATACGGGCACAAGTTGTTTTTCCCACGCCTCTTGGACCGCAAAAAAGATAGGCATGCGCCAGTTTTCCGGTGGCAATGGCATTCTTCAAGGTAGTGGTCAGTGCACGTTGGCCTACTACGGACTCAAAGGTCGAGGGACGATATTTCCGTGCAGATACGATATAGTTTTCCATATTTGGGATATTCTTTGCTTTTTGTGCAAATGTACACAAAAAAAAGAAATCTTCGGTTATTCCTCTTATCTTTGTGACGTGAAGTTATATGATGGACAAGCTCCATCATGAATGATAAATTGCTAAATAGTAGATAACGAGATGGATAAACTTGCTTCTCTTTGGTCTTTTGTCCGCAAGCATAAATATCTGATTACGCTTGCGTTGTTTGCTGTAATTATCGGGTTCCTGGATGAGAACAGTGTTGTACGCCGTTTGGGTTACGCCCGGGAAGAAAGCCGTCTGCGCGATGAAATAGAAAAGTACCGCAAGGAATACGAGGAGAATACCGAACGGCTCAATGAGCTTGCCGTCGACCCGGTGCCATCGAACGGATTGCCCGTGAGAAGTATCTGATGAAAAAGCCCAATGAGGATATTTATGTATTTGAAGAAGATATAGAAGAATGAAACAACTGATACCCGCCCTTTTCGCAGTAGGGGCCGTGATGCTCTTGGCAGGAGCTGCCGTTTATATCACGGGCTGGCCTCTTTCACCTTATATATATACTATCGGCGCTACGATGGTTGCTTTGGCCCAAATTAATTCTCCGTCCAAATGTAAAAGTCCCACTGTCAAACGCCTGCGCCGACAGCAAATATTCGGTGCGCTTTTGCTGGTGCTTACGGGGGCATTCATGCTCTTTACAAGGGGCAATGAATGGATTGTGTCTCTGACGATAGCCGCCATTCTTGAGCTTTACACTTCGATACGTATTCCACAAGAAGAGGCGAAAGAAGGTTTAAGCTAAATCCGGAACATATATTCTGCATAAACAAGAGGGGCTGAACTCTTTTATAGAGCCAGCCCCTTTCTCATTTAGTTAATCTTCTGCGTTATCCGTCTATCTTTCTACCTTTTCTACTGTCAGAACTGCCGAAGAGACACCTGCCGTTACGTCAACTGTGAACCGGTAAGCGACACCGTTTTCCAGGCTTTTGCCTTCTACGAGGCCCAAGTTGCCGGCATCACGTCCGTTGGTACCGTCACCTATAAATACTAAGTCACTGGTGGTAGACAAGGCATCGTTTTTATATTCACCTCCCCAACCTTGCTGGTGGAAGAACTTGAAGTTGATGTCATCAGATTTGATTTGCTCTCCCGCTACTACTGTTACCTGATACTTCTTCGCTTCAATCTGTGACATGCAGAGACCTTTTTCTGTAGTCCAACCTACGGCATTGGTCGCTACGGAAGGTTTACCGATACCGTCACCGATAATCCAAAGGGCGCCGGTTCCGTCATCGTTCAGAGTGGCGGTGCTTGTTCCGTTCATTTTCAATACTTCCAGATAATTCAGGGCCAGGTTGGCAATGACGCGATAAGTTCCATCGATGGGCAGGAACTTCAGCGAACCGTCTTCATTCTTTTCGAAGAAGTCGGGGTCTATCCAATATTGGTCGAAGTTGGGAATGTCTGCAGTGATGTTGTCCCCTTGCTTCAGATTGAGGTCGATGCTGTAATGGTCATCATCCACCATCTCCATTTCAGAACCGTTCAGCAGTAGTTTCACGAAAGGAGCGGCTGCATAAGTCAACGTATTGAAGGAGATGGAATATTCTCCAGCTGACAGATTGGAGAAGGTAATTTCACTGGAGGTACCTTGTGTAATGGCACCGTTGCTCCATCCGAAGTTGATTTCATTCCCGTTGGCGCCTACTTTAGGAGCTTTGATGTAACCTTTCACTTTTTGTGCAAATTCACCGGTCACGCTATACTGATTGGCTGCGACTTTTTCCATGCGGTATTCTTGGTCTCCGGAAATCAGAGTTAGGTAGGGGAAGTCCGGACGACTCAGCGCCACGTCATAGCTTTTTCTGTAATTGTGAAATTGATGTTCTGCAGAATGAACTTCAATGTAGCTGTTCCGTTGGGAATATTTGCCAGATAGGGAACATATATTTTCCCGGTATAGTCTTGACCGTTTACTTTTGTACGGATTATAGTCTCTGACACCATTTCGTCGCTGAAGTATAACCGCGCTTTTAACGTGGAAAGGGGTACATCTGCGTCCGATGCCTTGATTGTAAAAGGCAGACTGTCTCCGAACAAGGCTGAAGAAGGTTCTGCCTGAAAGTCCATTGTCGGGTTGCCGGGAACCGGATCGTCATCGCTGCAAGCATTCAGCATGGCTATGCCTGCCAATGCCATTAGATAGTATTTTAAGCTTTTCATTATAATCTTCTGTTTAAATTATTAGTTTTATTTTTTCCAACGGTAAGAAACGACTGCTTTGGCCGGAACTTCGTAGGAAAAGTAGTGTGTGCCGTCGCTTACGGTGATTCGCTTGGCATCTGCATTGTTGTTTGCCAATACGAATGCATAGGTACCGTCCGTATTCTCGAAGGCGGAGTAGGTGATTCCGTTGGCTGTGTAACCGGTCGTTCCGATACGTACAGCTCCCGGCTTCACGACTGAAGACATGTGCCCGATAAGGTAATAATGGGAATTACGGACAATTTTAGAATAGTTTGTATTGTCAATATCCACTGCACCGTAGCAGGTCTTGCAAGAACCATCTGAGGGGCTTACCGGTCCCAGGTCACTGTCTAACATCAGATTCCACACAATGGTGCCGCGGCACCAGTTGTTGGCTGTTCCCAATGCTATTTCTTCCATATCGTTAAGCAGGCGTGCTTCCAAATCGCGACCGGAGTTCCAAGTACCGATGGAGGTTTCCGTAAAAAGCAGTTCCTTGTTGGGATAGAGTTTGTGGATATTCAGCAACTCAGAACGGTTACCGCCATAATTATGGTAGGCAGCGCCCGCAATGTATTGTGAGGCTTCCGCATCATCATAAATCTTGGTAGGGTAACTTTTTTGGTCGGCCAGATTGTCGTAGTTGTAGTTATGGTCGAAAACATAAATCTTTGTAGTAACTCCGGCTTCTTTGAAGGCAGGGCCCAGGCCGGTCTTGATGAAGTCACGGGCTTCTTCCCATCCCATGAACAAGGATGCTGAGTTACCGTGGTTCAGCGGTTCGTTCTGCGGAGTCACAGCGTGGATTTTGATGCCTTCCTTTTCGAAAGCTTGTATCCATTTTACGAAATAGTCGCCATACGTTCTGTAATATTCGGAGTTCAAGTGTCCGCTGGTCCATGAGTCAAAGGGTACACGTTCCTCCAGGCTTTTCACTTTCATCCACTTCGGACATGTCCAGGGAGCGGCAATTATTTTGACGGCAGGATTGATTGCCAGAATTTCCTTCAATATAGGAATCACATATTTGGTGTCTTCCATCGGAAGGGCAAAGTGCTCAAGTCCCTTTTCGTCACAGCAAGTGAATTCACTGAATGAGAAGTCGGAACAACCGATGGCAATACGTACATAGCTGAAGCCGTAGCCTTCTTTGTCCGAGAATGTTTCAGTCAGAAACTTCGTGCGGTTCTCTTGTGTCATCTGCATCAGGTTGTAACCGGTAGAGCCGGTGATGGCTGCACCGAAACCGTCCATTTCCTGATAGCGGGTGGCAGGGTCGAGTGTCACGGTAGAAGGTGACATGTTGCTTCCGGTGCCGAAGGCCAGCCCGGACCTTGTCAAATCATAAGTACGACTGGTGTTCGTTACATAGAGGGTAACATCCTTTGCCTCTTCCGTGGGTTGGTCTGGCTTGGGTTCCGGTGTAGGGGTGATGTTACTGTCATTGTCATTGCCGCAGGCTGCCAGTATGGTGAAGCAGCCTAATGCGGTAGTGAATATATTTCTTAAATTCATATTCAATTGATTTTTATATTACTCATTAGTATTAATAGCCCGGGTTCTGTATCAGATTTTCGTTCTGGTCGATGGCTCCTTGGGGAATAGCCAGCAGATAGGAGTTCTCATTGAACAGATTTTCTTGTGCATGGCGGCCGCTGTCTTTGGCGTAAACGGCGTTCATCACTTCTTCTACCTTATTGAGGCGGCAAAGGTCGTACCAGCGCTGTCCTTCAAAGGCAAGCTCCATGCGGCGTTCGTCCATATAAGCTTGGAGCAATGCTTCTTTACTGCTGCGGGTGCTTTGTGGAAGTTTGCCCAGTCCGGCGCGGTTGCGGATGCGGTCGATGATGTCGGCTGCACCGTTCAGGTCGGGAGTCTCTCCCATAATTTTTGCTTCGGCTTTGAGGAGCAGGATGTCGGCATATCGCAGATAGATAATGCTGTTGAACGCAGAGCGGCATTTGTACATGAAGGCATAATGGTCTGCCGGATAATAGTTGCTCCATCCGCAGTCATACCATACAACAGATTCATTGTAACGTTTCGTGTCTCCTTGCTCTTCATAGAGGCGGATAAGGTCACGGGAAGGGGTAATCCATTTGGCCCAGGTGAAACTTTCATCCCAGTTGCTCAAGTTGCGGCCGAACATCCAAGTACACCAGTTGCCGGAGCCGGGAGGAAAGTGGGCTTCGAGAATTGCCTCCTTGGTATTGCGCACCCGGCAGTCTTTTTTTTCCGTATCATACGCCCAAAGGTCACTGAAGTCTTCCACGAGGTCGAAGCCGTCGGCAGCAAGTTCATCGGCATATTTGATAACCTTTGCATAATCGCGCAGAGGTTTTTCTGCATAGACCTTGGCAAGCATGGCACGTGCCACCGATTTGGTAAGTATGCTCTTGTCTGATGTGTCGTTTGTCGGTGTGTTGGGGTTTTCCACTGCTTCAGTCAGGTCTTTCTCTATTTGGGCGTAAGCCTCTTCAGCCGTATTCTGTGGAGGAAAATAGGTCGGGTACATTTCTTCTACGTTGTCTTCGGTAATGTCACCGCCCACGGTAGTGATGACCGGGAAGTTACCCCATAAGCGTACCATATCGAACATGACCATGGCACGGAATATCTTGGCTTGTGACTGATACTTGCCGCGTTCACTTTCACTGAGTGCCTTGAGCTGGTCACAGCCCACGATGATGCGGTTGGCAACGGCAATGTCGCCTAAGAAACGGTCCCAGTCACGTTTTAGTACAGAATTAGAGCCTTCAATGGAGTTGGTTTCGTAAGGCACCACTTCGGCCCCCGTTGTTCCGGCGTAGGCATTATCGGAATGAGCGTCACCGATAAGCAGTTTGTCGACATACCAGTGCTCCTGCTGGTCACGAAATTTTTGTGAAGGGTTACCATTGAAGTTTCCACGTCTTGCACACTGTTGAAAATAGGCTTTTCATCAGTTTTGTTCCTCCTTCCGTTACATCCGAGTAGGTGTCTACCGGATTATAGTCCAAGTCACATGAGGTTGCGGTCATTGCCAACAATACACCGCAAGCTATACTTTATATATATGGTTTAGTTTCATAAGTTATTTCTTCCTTTTTAGAATTCAACATTGATACCGAAAACGAATGATTTGCTCTGCGGGTAAGTTCCATAGTCGATGCCCTGTACAGAACCGCTGTTGCCATATTGGTTCACTTCAGGATCCATACCTGAATAGCTGGTCCAGGTCAGCAAATTGCTGGCGGTAAAATAAGGCTGTACGCGGCTGATACCCCATTTCTTGAACTGGCGGCAACGGATGTTGTAAGAGAGTGAAATGTCTTTGACACGCAGGTAGCTGCCGTCTTCTACAAAGTAAGTGGAGTTCTTGATGTTGAAGTTGGCTTTCGGGACATTCGTAATCTGTCCGGGAATTCTCCAGCGTTTCAATACTTCCGTTGACTGGTTTTACCGTCATACATACCTTCGGTTTCCATACGGGACACATTGAAGATGTCGTTTCCGTAGCTTCCTTGGATGAAGATGCTCAGGCTGAGGTCTTTCCATGTAAAGGTGTTTGTCAATCCGTAGATGAAGTCGGGATTCGGGTCGCCGATATAGGTACGGTCAGAAGTGGAAATCTTGCCGTCTTCGTTAAGGTCGCGATAAATCAGGTTACCGGTTTCGGGGTCTACACCGTCGCTGATGTAGCCGTAGAAACCACCCAAAGGACGTCCGGGCTCATTGCGTACGATATTTTCTTTCACCACCTCGGCGCTGCTTGCTGCTGTATAGATTTTCTGCAATGACAGCTTGGTCAGCTTGTTCTTATTGAAAGAAATGTTGAAGTCTGTATCCCAAGAAAACTCGCCGGTCAGGTTATGGGAGTTGATGGCGAACTCGAATCCCTTGTTGGTCATCTCGCCTTCGTTACGGGTGATGCTGGTGGTTGCTGCCGCACCAGCAGGCAGACTTACATTCATCAACATGTCTGTAGTTTTCTTGTAATAGTAGTCCATGCTGAAGGTCAGTCTGTTGTTCAGTACAGTCAGGTCAAGACCGATGTTCGTCTGGTTGGTAGTTTCCCATTTCAGGTCACTTGTTCTCAGGTTGGCCTGGCTGATACCGGGAACTGCATGGTCGTTACCTTCTTCAAACCAGGGTATGCGGTTGATGTTGTAACGTTGCAGATACGAGTAATCGCCTATACCGCTTTGGTTACCGGTCTGTCCCCAGCCACCGCGGAGCTTCAAGTCATCAATCCAAGCGATGTCTTTCATGAACTTTTCCGACGAAATGCGCCATGCAGCCGAGAAGGAGGGGAAAATACCCCAGCGATGGTCGGGATGCAGCTTGGATGAACCGTCGGCACGCATGTTCATGGTAAGCATGTACTTGCTGTCATAGTTGTAGGACACACGGGCGAAATAGGAAGAGATGGCCCACTGTGAAGCTCCTGTTCCGGTACCGTCCCATGAAATTTTATTGGCAGCGTTCAGGGTCTGTATTTTATCGTCCCGGAAATGTGAGCCGTTTATCCAGCTGTTGGTATAGTCCGATTTGGTATAGGAAGAACCTGCCATTACGTCGATGCCGTGCTTCTTGATATTGGTATTGTAAGTCAATATATTATCGAAAACCAACACGGTATTCATATTCCGGTTGTCAGAGGCTGTACCGAAGCTGTTGCGTCCGTCGGTGGTCGATATTGGATCGAGGAATGTGGTGCTTACACCGTTACGGCGGTCCAGGGCTACGGATGATTTCAACTTCAGGTTGGGCAGAAAGCTGATGGTAGCGGCTCCGGATGCGATGAGGCGGTTCTCCTTGTTCTTGTTGTTTTTCTGGCGGGCCAGGTTTTCCATCGGGTTCATGATATTTACCCCGTAGAAGTTCTTATTGTATTGATTCGGCTTTTCAGGGTCCCAAATAGGAGCATAGGTCGGTGTGTTGATAACCGAGAGGACTACACCGCCACGGTTGGCACCCGTACCGGAAATGATGCCGGTGTTTCCGATATTGTCGGAGTAGGAGATATTGGCACTTACGTTCAGCCAACTGCGTATCTGGTTGTCAATGTTGGCACGGAAGCTATATCGTTTGAAGTACGTGCCTTCCAAAATGCCTTTTTCATTCAGATAACCGGCAGAGAGGAAGTATTTCATCTTTTCGTTTCCGTTAGATACGGACACCTGGTAGTTTTGGGTCTGTCCGGTTTTGTAAACTTCATCAAACCAGTCTGTCTGGTCTGTTAGACCTTCAAGGGCAGCGGGTTGACAGCCCGATTTCTTCCTGTAACTCACGGTATTGTTCTGTATTCAGGGCATCCATGCTCTTGGCTACTTTCGTCATACCATATTGTACGTTCAGTGCCACTTTGGCATTGCCTTCTGCTCCGGCTTTGGTCGTAATCAGTACCACACCGTTGGCTGCACGCGAACCATAGATGGCTGCCGATGAGGCATCCTTTAGGATAGAGACTTTCAATGTCGTTGGGAGAGAGAAAGTTGATGTTGTCCACGGGCACACCGTCCACTACGTAGAGCGGGTCGTTGCTGCCGTTGAATGAGGTGGTACCACGTACGCGGATGCTCATGCCTCCGCCCGGTTCACCGCTGGGTTGCATAACCGACACGCCGGCTGCTTTGCCTTGCAGGGCTTGGGCTGCCGATACAATGGGGCGTTGGTCCAAATCCTTTGTAGAAACCGTGGATACGGCTGTGGTTACGTCTTTACGCTTCACACTTCCATAACCGATAACTACCACTTCGTCCAGCAGTTCGTTATCTTCCTGCAATGTGATATTCATGTTGGTGGTTGCTTTTACCTCTATCGTTTTGTAGCCGATGAAGGATATTACCAGTGTGGCATTCTGTCCTACACTCAGGGAAAACTCCCCGTCCAGATTGGTAACAACACCGTTGGCGGTACCCTTTTCCAATACGGATGCGCCAATGACCTCCAGGCCTGCAGCATCTGTTACTTTACCCGTAGCTGTCAATCGTTGGGCAAATGCATTTGTTGACATTAGCAGTACGAGTAATGTCAAAAGGAGCTTGTAACTCCGCGTAAGAAGATTTCTTGTAATCATTCTCATAGTACTTTAATTGAAAGATTTAATTTATTATTAGAAAAGTATGTCCTAATAGAGATTGGTGGTTTTCCATAGTACACTTTTCTTTCTGTGCTGCAAAGATAGCGGACAACCCTATTCGTCCGATAGGCAGGTAATATGGAGAAGTAAGTCTGTGTGAAATGTAAATATCAGATATATAATAAGTTGTATTCTTGCTGATTACTGTGTAAAGTAAAGGTCGGCCACTATGGAAGGAGGTCTGTATATACTGTTTTGTCGCTTTGAGCGGTCGAAATATCTCTAAATTTCATGTACTTTTAGGGTGGAGGTAGTTTATGTTTAGATAGATTAATTTATCTTTGTGCTCTCAGCCTATATAGATAATAGAAATGAAAAGAAAAATCATAGCTTTACTATTTTTGCTGATGGGGTGTACCTTTCTGAATGCGGCACCTTACAGTGAAAAGATAAAAGAACTGCTGGTGCGTCTTGATTCTCTGATTGCGCAAAAACACGTTTGCTATGCTTAAAGAGGCGAAGATTGCCCAGTTGCACAAGTTGCGAAAGGATGTGCGTACTTTGGAGGAGAGATATTGGCTGAATAAAATCTTTATGATGAGTATTGTGTCTATAATGCCGATTCTGCAATGAATTATGTGGCAGGCAATTTGGACATAGTTTATAAGCAGAATGATAAATACCGGCAGATGGAGTGGAAGATAAAAAGTCTTTTCTGTTGGCTGCCACCGGTCTGTTGAAAGAAGCCCAGGATGAGTTGGACGGAGTCTCGGGCGGTTCGCTCCCAAAGAATTGTTAGTGGACTATTACGGACAAATGTTGTATCTGTATTCGCATTTCAATCAGTATACCGGTAGTGAAATGGGTACTTTGCATGAACATATGCACAGTTGGAGCGTGTTTACAAGGACTCTTTGAATATGGTTCTTACCCTGAAGACCCTTGTTCTTGTGGTATAAAGGGCAGGTAGTACAAGGTACGGACAGTATGTATGTTTTAAAGAACGTTTGCAGAAGGGAATTCTTAATTCTGCATTCGACACTCGGCGCGATGCCATGAATCTTACGTGCTGGCCTGCTTTTATCGCGAGTCCGATGAGCAGGAAAATTATCTGACTTACCTGATATATTCTGCTATGGCCGATGTACGTATCTCCAATAAAGATATTGCTTCGTTGGAAGAGCTGGCGGGGGTACTTTTTAGTTTGGGTGATATTGACCATGCTTATGTCTACATGAGTTACTGCTTGCAGAATGCCTTGGCATATCGGAACCGGGTGAGGGTAGTGGGCATCTCTGCGGTGCAGGACACCATTCATCAGATCTATCAGGAACGTAATCAGAGGCAAGAAGCGCGGTTACGTATGTATTTGGTACTGGTCAGTGTCTTGTCTTTGATATCCTTGTTTGCCTTCCTATATATATACAAGCAGATGAAGCGGTTGAAGCAGTCGCGCCAACAGCTGAATGAGGCAAACAACCGCTTGAATAAGCATGTGGAAGAGCTTTCGAAAATGCACGGACAAGTGGCAGAAACGAATGTACAGCTTACTTCTTTGAATGAACAGTTGAGGGATACCAATAATCAGCTTCGTGAATCCAACTATGTGAAGGAGGAATACATAGGTTATGTCTTTTCCATTTGTTCCAATTATATCAGTAAGCTGGATGAGTATCGGAAAAATATCAATCGTAAGCTTAAGGCAAACCAGTTGGAGGATGTGAAAGCATTAACCGATACTCATTCTATGGCACAGAATGAGTTGAAAGAGTTCTATCATAACTTTGATGCTATCTTCTTGCACATTTATCCGGATTTTGTAAGTGACTTCAATGCCTTGCTCCATCCTGACGAGCAGATTGTGCTAAAAGATGGTGAGTTACTGAATACGGAATTGCGCATTTATGCTTTGGTGCGTTTAGGTATCACTGATAGTGTGAAGATTGCCGAATTCTTGCATTATTCACCTCAGACCGTTTATAATAATCGTTTGAAAACACGTAATAAGGCTATCATTCCTCGGGAAGAGTTTGCTGCCGTTGTGCGTTCTTTGGGTAGGGCACAGAAGTGGATTTGATAAAGGCTTCTACTGATTGTCGCAGTATGGTGCGTAGATGACACCTAAGAGTTAGGAAAAAAACTGCGATGTACTACCTTGTTTTTCTCTAAAAACTAATCTTTCCACAGCAATGTTCTTTTCTTACCACAGCTGTGGAAAGAAAGAAACGCGGGTGTGGTAAGAAAGAAACATATCTGTAGTGAGAAAAGTTGTTCAGTAGTTCTCGTTTAGTATCCGGGCTTTCCGGATGTAGCCTTTCGCAGGTTTATTGTCAGTTCTCTTTGGGCTCCTCAAGCGTGGTGCCGGCCGTTCTGTGGTCTATGTCAAGGGGTGAACTTAGTATATTCCGATGCGCGCGCGTATATATATAATGTGTCCCCTTCCTTCCTGCCTTCCTTTCCCTTTAAAAAACATGCTTTAAAACATATCTATCAATCAGCTAGTTATGAAAAAGTTCACGTAAACCCTCAAAAAAAGCTTGTATATATTTTGCAGATGTCCGTAAAAGCCCTACTTTTGCATCCGCTTTCGGGAACGAAGGCGGCGATGTTTTGACATTCTGACAGTAAAACGGAGCGGTAAGCTTCCATTTTTCTCTTCTTTGCCATAGGTTTCTTTCGGAACTTCGGCCTTGGAAAAGAAAAGTGAAAAAAACTTCCGAAACATTTGGAAGTTATGCTTTAAAGTTCTTACCTTTGCACCCGCTTTTGAAAACGAAAGCAGCGCGAGTTGACATTCTTCTTTCAAGAAACGGTGACCGGGTTTTTCTTCCTTTTTCTTTTTGCCTCCCTTTCGACAAGAGAGACGACGAGGAAAGAGAAAAAAGAAAAATGAAAAAAAAAACTTCCGAAAATATTTGGAAGATATGCTTTAAAGTTCTTACCTTTGCACCCGCTTTCTGAAAAGAACAGCAATCGTGAAACAAGCGATCTTTGAACAGATTTACATAAACAATACAAGTAGTACAAGAGCAGGTGCTTCGCAAATTAATAATTGGAAACTAATGATTAAGGCGCGTCGTACCTGGGTAAAACAAAAGAACCGTCAATACTTATTCTATATAGATTAGGTAAAGATAAACTTTTTGAATTCGAGCGTCCTGAACAGATAATTAAGCTGCCGCACTTTAATTTTTAATTTGCGCAGTCAAGATACTTTTACAATGAAGAGTTTGATCCTGGCTCAGGATGAACGCTAGCTACAGGCTTAACACATGCAAGTCGAGGGGCAGCATGAACTTAGCTTGCTAAGTTTGATGGCGACCGGCGCACGGGTGAGTAACACGTATCCAACCTGCCGATGACTCGGGGATAGCCTTTCGAAAGAAAGATTAATACCCGATGGCATAGTTCTTCCGCATGGTGGAACTATTAAAGAATTTCGGTCATCGATGGGGATGCGTTCCATTAGGTTGTTGGCGGGGTAACGGCCCACCAAGCCTTCGATGGATAGGGGTTCTGAGAGGAAGGTCCCCCACATTGGAACTGAGACACGGTCCAAACTCCTACGGGAGGCAGCAGTGAGGAATATTGGTCAATGGACGAGAGTCTGAACCAGCCAAGTAGCGTGAAGGATGACTGCCCTATGGGTTGTAAACTTCTTTTATACGGGAATAAAGTGAGGCACGTGTGCCTTTTTGTATGTACCGTATGAATAAGGATCGGCTAACTCCGTGCCAGCAGCCGCGGTAATACGGAGGATCCGAGCGTTATCCGGATTTATTGGGTTTAAAGGGAGCGTAGGCGGACGCTTAAGTCAGTTGTGAAAGTTTGCGGCTCAACCGTAAAATTGCAGTTGATACTGGGTGTCTTGAGTACAGTAGAGGCAGGCGGAATTCGTGGTGTAGCGGTGAAATGCTTAGATATCACGAAGAACTCCGATTGCGAAGGCAGCTTGCTGGACTGTAACTGACGCTGATGCTCGAAAGTGTGGGTATCAAACAGGATTAGATACCCTGGTAGTCCACACAGTAAACGATGAATACTCGCTGTTTGCGATATACAGTAAGCGGCACAGCGAAAGCGTTAAGTAATCCACCTGGGGAGTACGCCGGCAACGGTGAAACTCAAAGGAATTGACGGGGGCCCGCACAAGCGGAGGAACATGTGGTTTAATTCGATGATACGCGAGGAACCTTACCCGGGCTTGAATTGCAACTGAATGATGTGGAGACATGTCAGCCGCAAGGCAGTTGTGAAGGTGCTGCATGGTTGTCGTCAGCTCGTGCCGTGAGGTGTCGGCTTAAGTGCCATAACGAGCGCAACCCTTATCGATAGTTACCATCAGGTTATGCTGGGGACTCTGTCGAGACTGCCGTCGTAAGATGTGAGGAAGGTGGGGATGACGTCAAATCAGCACGGCCCTTACGTCCGGGGCTACACACGTGTTACAATGGGGGGTACAGAAGGCAGCTACACGGCGACGTGATGCTAATCCCTAAAGCCTCTCTCAGTTCGGATTGGAGTCTGCAACCCGACTCCATGAAGCTGGATTCGCTAGTAATCGCGCATCAGCCACGGCGCGGTGAATACGTTCCCGGGCCTTGTACACACCGCCCGTCAAGCCATGAAAGCCGGGGGTACCTGAAGTGCGTAACCGCAAGGAGCGCCCTAGGGTAAAACTGGTGATTGGGGCTAAGTCGTAACAAGGTAGCCGTACCGGAAGGTGCGGCTGGAACACCTCCTTTCTGGAGTGACGTCTCGACTCGATCGTTGGTTCTTGAAGTTATGCTTCCATAAGAACCTCTTGTACTGCGCGTACTTGTTTATTAAAATATACGAGAAAAGTAGAAGCCGAGCCGTAAGGCGAGGGTTTGACTGACAGTCCTATAGCTCAGTTGGTTAGAGCGCTACACTGATAATGTAGAGGTCGGCAGTTCAACTCTGCCTGGGACTACTTCAAAGTTGAAAACTGAAAATTGAGAAATGAAAATCGGGAACTCTCCGGATTTTCCACTTTCCACTTTCCGTTTTCCACTTATAAGAAGGGGGATTAGCTCAGCTGGCTAGAGCACCTGCTTTGCACGCAGGGGGTCAACGGTTCGAATCCGTTATTCTCCACTCCGTTTTGATTATTGTTTTATAATTGAAACACCGTTCTTTGACATGATGTGACCAAAAAAAAGTAAAGTTAAAAGCTGAAAGTATATATCGACCATACGTGATCGGTAAGACAAAAAGTAAGTAAGGGCACATGGCGGATGCCTTGGCTCTCGGAGGCGATGAAGGACGTGATAAGCTGCGATAAGCTGCGGGTAGGTGCAAATGACCTTTGATCCGCGGATTTCCGAATGGGACAACCCGGTACTTTGAAGAGGTACCATTCCACAATGTGGAAGGCTAACGCAGGGAACTGAAACATCTTAGTACCTGCAGGAAAAGAAAATAAACAATGATTCCCCCAGTAGTGGCGAGCGAACGGGGAATAGCCCAAACCATCCATGTTACGGCATGGGTGGGGTTGTAGGACCACGCCGTGGCAAGAAAGTTGGTGAGCAGAATGTTCTGGAAAGTACAGCCATAGAGCATGACAGCTGCGTATGCGAAGCCAAGCGAAGCCTAGTGGTATCCTGAGTAGCGCGGAGCACGAGGAATTCTGCGTGAATCTGCCGGGACCATCCGGTAAGGCTAAATACTCCCGAGAGACCGATAGTGAACCAGTACTGTGAAGGAAAGGTGAAAAGCACTTCGAATAGAAGAGTGAAATAGTTCCTGAAACCATGTGCCTACAAGCGGTCGGAGCACCTTCTGGTGTGACGGCGTGCCTTTTGCATAATGAACCTACGAGTTACTTTTTCCGGCGAGGTTAAGGATTTCAGATCTGCAGCCGAAGCGAAAGCGAGTCTGAACAGGGCGTATAGTCGGAAGGAGTAGACGCGAAACCAAGTGATCTACCCTTGGGCAGGTTGAAGGATGGGTAACACCATCTGGAGGACCGAACCAATAAGCGTTGAAAAGCTTCTGGATGACCTGAGGGTGGGGGTGAAAGGCTAATCAAACTTGGAGATAGCTCGTACTCCCCGAAATGCATTTAGGTGCAGCCTTGACTTATACTGGCATGAGGTAGAGCGACTGATAAGATGCGAGGGCTTCACCGCCTATCAAGTCTTGACAAACTCCGAATGCGTGTCAGTTCTATGTCAGGAGTGAGGGCATGGGTGCTAAGGTCCATGTCCTAAAGGAGAACAATCCGGACCAACAGCTAAGGTCCCGAAATGAATACTAAGTTGAACTAACGAAGTCAGATTGCTAAGACAGCTAGGATGTTGGCTTGGAAGCAGCCATTCATTTAAAGAGTGCGTAACAGCTCACTAGTCGAGGAGTTTGGCGTGGATAATAATCGGGCATAAGTATTCTACCGAAGCTTTGGGATGAGAAATCATCGGTAGGGGAGCATTCCACTCGGCGTCGAAGGTGAAGCGCGAGCTTTGCTGGAGCGTGTGGAAAAGCAAATGTAGGTATAAGTAACGATAAAGGGGGTGGGAAACCCCCTCGCCGAAAGACTAAGGTTTCCTGATCAACGCTAATCGGATCAGGGTAAGTCGGGTCCTAAGGCTCAGCCGAACGGCGAGGCCGATGGCAGAACCGGTTAATATTCCGGTACTACCTGTGGGAGTGACGTGGAGACGGAGTCGTGACAGCGCCGCGGACTGACGGAATAGTCCGTTGAAGGGTGTAGATGCTGATTGTTCCAGGCAAATCCGGAGATAAGAGTCGAACCTGATAGTATGGAGCGTTCTTAGGAACAATCCAATAGTGCGTGTAATCATACTTCCAAGAAAATCCGCTAAACTTAATCCTCCAGGTACCCGTACCGCAAACGGACACACGTAGTCGGGTTGAATATACTAAGGCGCTTGAGTGATTCACGGTTAAGGAACTAGGCAAACTGACCCTGTAACTTCGGGATAAAGGGTCCTCGCTTAACGGCGAGGCGCAGAGAATAGGTCCAGGCAACTGTTTAACAAAAACACAGGGCTGTGCAAAATTGAAAGATGAAGTATACAGCCTGACACCTGCCCGGTGCTGGAAGGTTAAGAGGAGATGTCATCGCAAGAGAAGCATTGAATTGAAGCCCCAGTAAACGGCGGCCGTAACTATAACGGTCCTAAGGTAGCGAAATTCCTTGTCGGGTAAGTTCCGACCTGCACGAATGGTGTAATGATCTGGACGCTGTCTCAACCGTGAGCTCAGTGAAATTGTAGTATCGGTGAAGATGCCGATTACCCGCGATGGGACGAAAAGACCCCGTGAACCTTTACTATAGCTTAACATTGAATTTGGGTAATTGATGTGTAGGATAGGCCGGAGACTTCGAAGCAGGTACGCCAGTATTTGTGGAGCCGCTGTTGAAATACGGCCCTTTGATTATTTGAGTTCTAACCCGTTGTTGCGGGGACACTGTTTGGTGGGTAGTTTGACTGGGGTGGTCGCCTCCAAAAGTGTAACGGAGGCTTCTAAAGGTGCCCTCACGACGATTGGTAACCGTCGGCAGAGTGTAATGGCATAAGGGCGCTTGACTGGGAGACTTACAAGTCGATCAGGTAGGAAACTAGAGCATAGTGATCCGGTGTTTCTGTATGGAAAGGACATCGCTCAAAGGATAAAAGGTACTCCGGGGATAACAGGCTGATCCCTCCCAAGAGCTCATATCGACGGAGGGGTTTGGCACCTCGATGTCGGCTCGTCACATCCTGGGGCTGGAGAAGGTCCCAAGGGTTGGGCTGTTCGCCCATTAAAGTGGCACGCGAGCTGGGTTCAGAACGTCGTGAGACAGTTCGGTCTCTATCTATCGTGGGCGCATGAAATTTGCGTGGCTCTGACACTAGTACGAGAGGACCGTGTTGGACTGACCTCTGGTTTACCGGTTGTGCCGCCAGGTGCATTGCCGGGTATCTAAGTCGGGATTGGATAAGTGCTGAAAGCATCTAAGTACGAAGCCAGCCACAAGATTAGATTTCTCAGGGTCGTTGTAGACTACAACGTTGATAGGATGCAGGTGTACAGGCAGCGATGTCATAGCCGAGCATTACTAATTGCCCGTCCACTTTTTGCCTTCCGTGTATGGAGGTATATACGTTCAGCAATATATGGACACTTTACTTTTTTCTCATCATGTCTGCCTTATTCAGGTGACTACAGCACCGGGGTTCCACCTCTTCCCATTCCGAACAGAGAAGTTAAGCCCGGTCACGCCGATGGTACTGCGTAACAGTGGGAGAGTAGGTAGTCGCCGTTTTCAGAAGAAGCCTCCGTGTCTGATAAGGATACGGAGGCTTTGTTCGTTTTATATCTTTACATATACTTGGATGCCGGCATGGATTGTTCTTGTGTTTTAGGCCATGAGTTTTCTGCTGATTTGTAGTGATATCAGGGTGAAATGAACATAAAAAAATGAATATTTTACTCTAAATACTACATAATGAGGATAATTATTCGTATCTTTGTCGCCCGAATAAACAAAAGAAGCTTTGGGAAAGTTTGATAAATACAAAATAGACCTGAAAGGTATGCAAGCAGATTCATGCAAATATGAGTTTGTGCTAGACAACCTTTTCTTTGCCAATATTGATGGACCGGAAGTGCAGAAGGGTAAAGTCAATGTGGTGTTAGTTGTAAAGAAAACATCTCGTGCTTTCGAATTGAACTTCCAGACAGACGGAATGGTGTGGGTGCCATGTGACCGTTGTTTGGACGATATGGAACAGCTTGTCAGCTCGACAGATAAGCTGCTGGTTAAGTTCGGTCATGAATATGCCGAAGAAGGTGACAATCTCATTGTAATTCCCGAAGAGGAAGGTGAGATTAATGTAGCATGGTTTATGTACGAGTTTGTAGCTTTGGCCATCCCCATGAAGCATGTGCATGCTCCGGGTAAGTGTAACAAGGCAATGACCAGCAAATTGAGTAAGCATATGCGCACTACTCCGGATGATGATATGGCTGAGGACACATTTGCTCCGGAAGAAGAGGTGGAGCTGATGAATGAAGAAGAAACGCAGGTAGACCCGCGTTGGGACGAATTAAAGAAAATATTAGATAACAATTAAAGATTAAAGAAAATGGCACATCCTAAGAGAAGACAGTCAAAAACAAGAACTGCGAAGAGAAGAACTCATGATAAAGCAGTAGCTCCTACACTGGCTATTTGCCCGAATTGTGGTGAGTGGCATGTATATCACACTGTATGTGGTGCATGTGGTTACTATAGAGGTAAGCTTGCAGTTGAAAAGGAAGCTGCCGTATAATTACGGTCAGTTTGACTAAAACTTATACTTGAATATCGGGCGTCTAAAAGATTTGTAATTTAATAAGCAAACCTTTTAGACTACCGTTGTTTCAGTAGTTCTATAAGTAAACAAGATTTTAATGGAAAAATAAATGCAGTAATTACAGGAGTCGGCGGTTATGTACCTGATTACGTCTTGACAAACGACGAAATCTCAAGAATGGTGGATACCAATGACGAATGGATTATGACTCGTATCGGAGTAAAGGAAAGACGTATCCTGAATGAAGAAGGGTTAGGTAGTTCCTATATGGCGCGTAAAGCTGCCAAACAGCTGATGCAACGTACTGGCGCGATCCGGATGATATAGATCTGGTGATTGTAGCTACTTCCACTCCGGATTATCATTTCCCTTCTACAGCTTCTATTTTATGTGATAAGCTAAGGCTGAAAATGCATATGCTTTTGACTTGCAGGCAGCCTGCAGCGGATTTCTATCTGATGGAGACGGCGGCCAATTTCATCCGTTCTGGAAGATATAAGAAGGTTATCATTGTGGGAGCCGACAAGATGTCGTCAATGGTTGATTATACAGACCGTGCTACTTGTCCTATCTTTGAGACGGCGCTGCAGCTTTCATGCTCGAGCCGACAACAGAAGATGTAGGTATTATGGATGCTATTCTGAGAACCGACGGCAAAGGTTTGCCTTTCCTGCATATGAAAGCGGGTGGGTCGGTTTGTCCTCCCTCTTATTTTACTGTAGACAACCACATGCATTACATTTATCAGGAAGGACGTACTGTGTTTAAGTATGCCGTATCCAATATGTCGGATGTTAGCGCGGCCATTGCCGAGAAAAACGGTCTGACAAAGGATAGCATTGACTGGGTGATTCCGCACCAGGCCAATCTTCGTATCATTGATGCTGTGGCACATCGTCTGGAAGTTCCTCGTGAGAAAGTACTGATTAATATCGAACGTTACGGCAATACCAGTGCTGCTACGTTGCCTCTTTGCATCTGGGACTTTGAAGATAAGCTGAAGAAAGGCGACAACCTTATTTTCACTGCATTCGGCGCAGGATTTACCTGGGGAGCCGTGTATGTGAAGTGGGATACGACGGAAAGAAGCAGTAACATACTATTAAATATAATATGATAAAACGCATCCTATTTCGATTCGATGCGTTTTTGTCTCAATTCAAATACTGAAGTCATGCACAAAGCAGGTTTTGTAAATATCGTGGGAAATGAATGTGGGCAAATCCACATTGATGAACGTTTTGGTAGGTGAGCGCATTTCTATCGCCACTTTCAAGGCGCAGACCACCCGTCATCGGATTATGGGCATCTATAATACGGATGACATGCAAATTGTGTTTTCGGACACTCCGGGTGTATTGAAGCCAAACTATAAGTTACAGGAGTCCATGCTGAATTTCTCCACTTCGGCATTGACGGATGCGGATGTGCTGTATGTACAGATGTGGTTGAGACTCCGACAAGCATAATGACTTTGTGGAGAAAGTGGGACACTTGGACGTTCCGGTATTGCTGCTTATCAATAAGATTGATTTAAGCAACCAGGAAAGCTGGTGGAACTGGTGGAAGCATGGAAGGAATTGCTGCCGAAGGCGGAAATTATTCCTATCTCTGCTACTTCGAAATTTAATGTGGATTATGTCATGAAGCGGGTGAAGGAGCTGTTGCCCGACTCTCCTCCCTATTTCGACAAGGACCAGTGGACGGACAAGCCGGCGCGTTTCTTCGTGACCGAAATAATCCGTGAGAAAATTCTGTTGTACTACGATAAGGAAATCCCTTATTCGGTGGAGGTGATGGTAGAACAGTTTAAGGAGGAGGCAAAGAAGATTCATATCAGTGCCGTAATCTATGTGGAGCGTGATTCGCAAAAGGTATTATCATAGGCAAGCAGGGGAAGGCTTTGAAGAAAGTGGCTACTGAAGCGCGCCGTGATTTGGAGAGGTTTTTCGGGAAAACGATATTCCTGGAGACGTTTGTGAAAGTTGATAAGGATTGGCGGAGTTCGGACAAGGAACTGCGTAATTTTGGTTATCAGCTGGATTAAGAGTTATTCATACGACTGTGACAGTCGCAAAAAACAAAGAGTGTGAACTATGGGAAATTTAGTTGCAATCGTAGGACGTCCCAATGTGGGAAAGTCTACATTATTTAACCGTCTGACCAAGACACGTCAGGCAATTGTGAATGAGGAAGCGGGAACCACCCGTGACCGCCAATATGGAAAGACCGAATGGTTGGGACGTGAGTTCTCCGTGGTAGATACCGGCGGTTGGGTAGTGAACTCTGATGATATTTTCGAAGAAGAGATTCGTAAGCAGGTATTGATGGCGGTGGACGAAGCCGACGTGATACTGTTCGTGGTGGATGTGATGAACGGGGTTACGGACCTCGACGAGCAGGTAGCTGCCATCTTGCGTCGTGCCAAGAAGCCTGTGTTGCTGGTTGCCAATAAGACTGATAATCATGAACTGCAATACAATGCTCCTGAGTTTTACAGTTTGGGTTTGGGTGACCCTTATTGTATTTCTGCTGTAACGGGTAGCGGTACGGGCGATATGATGGACCTTATCGTCAGCAAGTTCAAGAAGGAATCTGATGAAATTCTGGACGAGGATATTCCCCGCTTTGCAGTAGTGGGACGCCCTAATGCCGGAAAGTCTTCCATAGTCAATGCCTTTATTGGAGAAGACCGCAACATCGTGACGGAGATTGCCGGTACCACGCGCGATTCTATCTATACCCGCTACAATAAATTCGGTTTTGATTTCTACCTGGTAGATACGGCGGGTATCCGTAAGAAGAACAAGGTGAATGAGGATTTGGAGTACTACTCTGTAATCCGTTCCATTCGTTCCATTGAGAATGCAGATGTATGTATTTTGATGGTAGACGCTACGCGTGGCATCGAAAGCCAGGATTTGAATATCTTCTCCTTGATACAGAAGAATGCCAAGGGGCTGGTGGTTGTGGTGAACAAGTGGGACTTGGTGAAGGACAAGACTGTGAAGGTGATGAAGACTTTCGAAGATGCTATCCGCAACCGTTTCGCTCCGTTTGTGGATTTTCCTATCATCTTTGCTTCGGCACTGACCAAACAGCGTATTCTGAAGGTATTGGAAGAGGCGCGTGATGTGTACGAAAATCGTATGACGCGTATTCCGACAGCTCGTTTGAACGAGGAAATGCTGCCGCTTATCGAGGCGTATCCACCCCCTTCAATTAAGGGTAAGTATATCAAGATAAAGTATATTACGCAGTTGCCCAATACCCAGGTGCCGTCATTTGTTTATTTTGCAAATCTTCCACAATATGTGAAAGAGCCTACAGACGATTCCTGGAAAATAAGATGATGCGTGAAATGGAAGTTGACCGGAACTCCGATAAATATCTATATCCGGCAGAAGTAAAATATATCGTGATGATATAGTCGATTCTATTAACTGGTTTTATGAAGAAAGCGTCCGGAACATAGCTTCCGGACGCTTCTTATGTAATAGGTTAGAAAATGAGGTGTGGTTTTATCCTTCAAGGTTCTGTATCTCCACTTCTTTGACTTTCCGGAATAGGTCAGATGCAAATATGAAACTGTTCAACCGCTCGTTGGTGGAAGTGAAGATATCGTCTTTATTGCCTTCCCATTCTTTGTGTCCTTCGTAAATATAGATGATTTTTTCTCCGATACCCATTACAGAGTTCATGTCATGAGTGTTGATGAGAGTAGTCATATTGTATTCTCGGGTTATATCTTGTATCAGTTCGTCGATGACAAGCGAGGTCTTGGGGTCAAGTCCTGAATTCGGCTCGTCACAGAACAAGTATTGCGGGTTTAGGGCAATGGCACGGGCAATGGCTACGCGTTTCTGCATACCGCCGCTGATTTCTCCGGGAAATTTGTCTTTGGCTTCAATCAGGTTTACACGCTCCAAGCAGAACATGGCACGACGAGTCCGATCGCGCAGGGTATCGTTGCTGAACATGTTCAGTGGAAACATCACATTGTCCAGTACCGTCATGGAATCGAACAGCGCGGCACTTTGGAAAATCATTCCCATTTCCCGGCGGAGCGCTTTTCCTTCTTTCCATGGCGAAGTTGCGGTGGTCATACAACAATTCTCCTTTGTCCGGTGTCAGCAGACCCACGATACATTTCATGAGTACGGTTTTCCCGAACCGCTCTGCCCTATGATTAGGTTGGTCTTTCCATTCTCGAAAGTGGCATTGATATCTTTCAGTACCTCTTTTTCTTCAAATGATTTGCAAAGTCCTTTCAGTTCAATCATCCCATTAAAAGTTGAGTTAATATTAGGTCGGCGAATAAGATAAGTACGCTGCTGCATACTACGGAGTCGGTGGACGCCTTGCCCACTTCGATGGAACCGCCTTCGACGGTGTAACCGAAGAATGCCGATACGCTGGCAATGATAAAGGCAAAGAACAGCGACTTGATGATGCCGCACCAAATAAACCATTCGACAAACATGTACTGCAAGCCGTATTCTAAATCTACCGCCGACATGATGCCGCCGAACCAGCAAGTACAGAAGGCACCTATGATACCGGCGAATATACTGAACGTCACCATCAGTGGAATGGTTGTCACCATAGCGGCAATTTTCGGTAGGATGAGATAGTTGGCAGAATTGACACCCATAATTTCAAGGGCGTCTATCTGCTGGGTGACTCGCATGGTGCCCAGCTCCGAGGCGATGTTTGACCCGACCTTTCCTGCCAGAATCAGACACATGATGGAGGAGGAGAATTCCAGCAGCATGATTTCTCGGGTTACATATCCCACTGTCCATCGAGGCATGAAAGGACTCTCGATGTTCAACTTTATCTGTATGGTGATTACAGCTCCGATGAAGAACGATATCAGCAATACGATGCCGATAGAGTTCACGCCGAGCTGTTCCAACTCGTTGACATATTGGCGGAAAAACATACGCATACGTTCGGGACGGGCAAATACGCGTCCCATCAGTATGATATATCGTCCCACTGTCTTAAGTGCTTTAAACATAACATATAAGTATTTGAATGCAAATGTACACTATTTCGGCTTATTTTTGCTACATTTGCGGCGAAAACCTTTAGAGTATGGAAGAAGAAAAAGGCATAAAGGACAATGTAGAGGAAGTTAAGGAAAATCTGCAGGCCGGACCAAGCTTGACTGCTGGGGCAGAGCCACGGGAGGAAGGTAGCATGGTGCTGCGTACGGAGGATTTGGTGAAAAAGTACGGAAAGCGTACGGTAGTGAGCCATGTGTCCATTGATGTGAAGCAAGGGGAGATTGTCGGTTTGCTGGGGCCGAATGGCGCCGGTAAGACAACTTCGTTTTATATGACCGTAGGGCTGATTACTCCCAATGAGGGACGTATCTTCTTGAATGATTTGGATATAACGAAATATCCGGTATACAAGCGTGCGCAGACGGGTATCGGTTATTTGGCGCAGGAGGCTTCCGTGTTCCGTCAAATGAGTGTGGAAGACAATATTGCATCTGTACTGGAAATGACCGACAAGCCTTTGGAGTATCAGAAAGACAAGCTGGAGAGCCTGATTGCAGAGTTCCGCTTGCAGAAGGTAAGGAAGAACAAGGGTAACCAGTTGTCAGGTGGCGAGCGGCGCCGTACAGAAATTGCCCGTTGTCTGGCCATTGACCCCAAATTTATTATGTTGGACGAGCCTTTTGCCGGTGTAGACCCGATTGCAGTGGAGGATATTCAGCAGATTGTGTGGAAGTTGAAAGATAGGAATATCGGCATTTTGATTACTGACCACAATGTGCAGGAGACGCTGAGCATTACCGATCGTGCTTATCTGCTATTTGAAGGAAAAATTTTGTTCCAGGGTACGCCGGAAGAGTTGGCCGAGAATAAGATTGTACGTGAAAAGTATCTGAGTAATAGCTTCGTACTTCGTCGCAAGGATTTTATGAAGTAATCCCGGATACTGTCGATTGATAGAAATAAAAAAAGACCACTCATTCAGTGGCCTTTTTTTATTTCTCCTTAAATCTCTATGATTAATATTTTGGAGGTCTTGCTTCTTTCACTACCATTTGGCGGCCGAAGAATTCAGCACCGTCTAGTTCGGCAATAGCTTTAGCTGCAGCAGCGTCATCTTCCATTTCTACAAAAGCGATGCCTCTGAAACGTCCGGTGGTGCGGTCATTGATAAATTTTACAGAAGATACTGTGCCGTAATCTTCCATTGCCTTCTGCAGGTCACTCTCCTTAACGCGGTAGTTAAGGTTTCCAACATAAATGTTCATAATGAAATTGATAAAATAAATATAATGAATAAAACTCTCTTGGAAGGAAGGCTGAATAATAAATGGATTACAACGACAGAGAGTTTACAAAAGCGTTCTTGAAAACGGAAGTAAAAACCATGTAATGGAAATCGAAAACTAATGCGCCATCATTCCGCGACAAAGAAACGCATAAAATTCGGATAAACAATGTTTTTCCTTAATTATTTTTGTAGATTGTCGTGCCTTCGGGCAACTCCCATTCTCTTCATAGAAACTGGACGGTTCGGTTTATCATCGTCTTTTCCCTGAGTATCTTTCCCATAAACGTCCTCCGTTGTCAGTCCGATGGTTGGGCTCTTCTACCGCTCTATCCAAGAATTAAACTGAAATAAATCGGCAATGTTCTTTTGATAATTGAAAGAATAACGCTAATTTTGCACGCCCATTTGAGATATGGAACAAAGTATAAATCAAATAAATAATTGTCAGAATGAACGTTTCATTACAAAACATTGACAAAGTAAGCGCACTGCTTACTGTAAAGCTTGAGAAAGCAGATTATCAGGAAAAAGTAGACAAATCATTGAAGAGCTTCCGTCAGAAGGCACAGATTCCCGGTTTCCGTAAGGGAATGGTTCCTATGAGCTTAGTTAAGAAAATGTATGGTAAGTCTGCATTGGCTGAAGAGGTGAACAAGCTGCTTTCAGAAACAGTATATAAGTATATCCAGGACAATAAGGTAAATATATTGGGCGAGCCTTTGCCCAACGAAGACAAGCAGCAGGAAATTGATTTCGATACTATGGAAGAGTTCGAATTCTTGTTTGATATTGCTTTGGCTCCGGAATTTAAAGCTGAAGTCAGTGCAAAAGATAAGGTAGATTACTATACTATTGAAGTTACAGACGAAATGGTGGATAACCAGGTCAAGGCTTACACTCAACGTAACGGCAAGTATGACAAGGTAGACGTTTACGAGGACAATGACATGCTGAAAGGTTTGCTTGCTGAACTGGATGAAGAAGGTAATACCAAAGAGGGTGGTATTCAGGTGGAAGGTGCTGTAATGATGCCTTCGTACATGAAAAATGATGAACAGAAAGCTATCTTTGCCGGTGCAAAGTGAACGATGTGCTTGTATTCAATCCGAATACTGCTTGGGACGGAAATGCTGCCGAATTGTCTTCTTTATTGAAGATTGACAAGGAAGCTGCTCCCGAAGTAAAATCCAATTTCAGCTTCCAGGTAGAAGAAATCACACGTTTCGTTCCGGGTGACTTGACTCAGGAAATTTTCGACCAGGTATTTGGCGAAGGTAATGTGAAAACGGAAGAGGAATTCCGTGCCAAAGTGAAGGAAGTTATTGCCAACCAGTTCGTGGCAGACAGTGACTATAAGTTCTTGATTGACGCACGTAAGATGCTGACAGAGAAAGTAGGCAAGCTGGAATTCCCGGATGCATTACTGAAGCGCATTATGCGTCTGAACAATCCTGACAAGGAAGAAAGCTTTGTAGAGGACAACTATGACAAGAGCATCGAAGAGCTGACTTGGCACCTGATTAAAGAACAGCTGGTGAAAGCCAATGATATCAAGGTTGAGCAGGAAGACATCACAAACATGGCTAAGGAAGCTACCCGCGCACAGTTTGCACAATATGGTATGATGAGTGTGCCTGAAGAAATCCTGGAAAACTACTCAAAGGAAATGCTTAAGAAGAAAGAGAGCATAGAAGGCTTGGTTAATCGTGTGGTTGAATCTAAATTGGCTACAGCATTGAAGTCTCAGGTGGAACTGGAGCATAAGAACGTTTCTGCTGAAGAGTTCAATAAGATGTTTGCATAAGAGTAATGTGAGCCTACGGCTAAAATTTATAAAGAAACACAGAGTTTGACAAACTATAACTCTGTGTTTTTTTGTGTCTCTGTGTTCTTTTGTTTCTTTGTATCCTTATAAATTAAAAATAGAAAGAAATGGATGATTTTAGAAAATACGCTACCAAGCATCTTGGTATGAACAGTTTGGTGCTGGACGATGTGATTAAATCACAAGCCGGCTATTTGAATCCCTATATCCTCGAGGAACGCCAGCTCAATGTAACGCAGTTGGACGTGTTTTCCGTCTGATGATGGACCGCATCATTTTCCTCGGTACGCAGGTTGATGACTATACAGCCAATACTTTGCAGGCTCAGTTGCTTTATCTGGATTCGGTGGATCCGGGTAAGGATATTTCCATCTATATCAATTCGCCGGGCGGTTCGGTATATGCCGGTCTGGGTATTTATGATACCATGCAGTTCATCAGTAGTGATGTGGCTACCATCTGTACTGGAATGGCGGCAAGCATGGCAGCCGTATTGCTGGTTGCCGGTGCCGAAGGCAAACGCTCCGCATTGACCCACTCCCGCGTGATGATACACCAGCCGATGGGAGGTGCCCAGGGGCAGGCCTCGGATATTGAAATCACGGCACGTGAAATCCAGAAGTTGAAGAAAGAACTTTATACCATTATCGCCGACCACTCCCACACTCCCTTTGACAAGGTATGGGCAGATTCTGACCGTGACTACTGGATGACAGCCCAGGAAGCCAAAGAATATGGTATGGTAGATGAGGTTTTGATTAAAAAATAAATATGGCAGATTCAAGAAAGAATAAAAATAGATGCAGTTTTTGCGGTCGCACCGAAGATGAAGTCGGATTTCTCATAACGGGGATGAATGGCTATATCTGCGACAGTTGCGCCACCCAGGCTTATGAGATTACTCAGGAGGCTTTGGGGGCTGGCAAGAAGGCAAGTGCCACGAAGCTGAATCTGAAAGAACTTCCTAAACCCGTAGAAATAAAGAAGTTCCTCGATCAATATGTCATTGGTCAGGACGATGCCAAGCGTTTCTTGTCTGTGTCGGTGTACAACCATTACAAACGTCTGCTCCAGAAGGACGGCGGTGATGATGTGGAGATTGAAAAATCGAACATCATCATGGTAGGCAGTACCGGTACGGGAAAGACGTTATTGGCGCGTACTATCGCAAAGTTGCTGCATGTTCCTTTTACTATTGTAGATGCAACAGTTCTGACAGAGGCAGGTTATGTGGGTGAGGACATTGAAAGCATTTTGACACGTCTGCTCCAGGTGGCGGATTATAACGTGCCCGAGGCAGAGCAAGGTATCGTGTTTATTGATGAGATAGACAAAATAGCGCGCAAGGGTGATAATCCTTCCATAACCCGTGATGTGAGTGGTGAAGGCGTGCAGCAGGGATTGCTGAAACTGCTGGAAGGTTCTGTGGTGAATGTGCCTCCCCAGGGTGGGCGCAAGCATCCCGACCAGAAAATGATTCCGGTCAATACCAAGAATATTCTGTTCATTTGCGGTGGGGCTTTCGATGGCATTGAAAAGAAAATTGCCCAGCGGCTGAATACGCACGTTGTCGGGTATAGCGCTGTACGCAATACGGCAACCATTGATAAGAGCAACATGATGCAGTACATTGCTCCGCAGGATTTGAAGTCGTTCGGACTGATTCCCGAGATTATCGGCCGCCTTCCGGTGCTGACTTATCTGAATCCGTTGGACCGTGCGGCATTGCGCTCCATTCTTACGGAACCGAAGAATTCCATCATCAAGCAATACATCAAACTGTTTGAGATGGACAATGTGAAGCTGACGTTTGAAGATGCTGTATTTGAATATATCGTGGATAAAGCGGTAGAATATAAGTTGGGAGCCCGCGGCTTGCGTTCCATTGTGGAGACAATTATGATGGATGCCATGTTCGAAATTCCGTCAGAACAGAAGGACAATTTTGTTGTGACGTTGGACTACGCCAAGCGCCAGCTTGAAAAGGCAAATATAGCACGACTGCAAAGTGCTTAAGAATCAGATGGTAATACGGGGTAAAACCGACTATTTTACTTTTTATTGAAAAATATTCGATGGATTATGCTTGAAATTTAAGAAGTTGTTTATAACTTTGTTAGGGTTCTTTGTGAAAACAAGGCGGAGTACCACTATTAAAAGTTAACTCAATAAACAACAACCTAATGAATCATGGCAGGGAAGAAGATTAATTTGATAGACCAGCTGAAGAAATACTTCGGGTTCGATACATTTAAAGGAAATCAGGAAGCAATCATAGAGAATCTGTTGGCGGGTAATGATACATTCGTGTTGATGCCTACCGGTGGTGGAAAATCTTTGTGCTACCAACTGCCGTCCTTGTTGATGGAGGGCACGGGTATCGTGATTTCTCCTCTGATTGCCTTGATGAAGAATCAGGTCGATGCGATGCGTAACTTCAGCGAAGAGGATGGGATAGCCCACTTCATCAATTCTTCCCTAAACAAGAGCGCGATAGACCAGGTCCGGTCCGACATACTCAGTGGTAAGACAAAGCTGTTGTATGTAGCTCCGGAATCACTGACGAAGGAAGAGAATGTGGAGTTTCTGAAAACGGTGAAGATTTCGTTCTATGCCGTGGACGAAGCCCATTGTATTTCTGAATGGGGTCATGACTTCCGTCCTGAGTATCGCCGCATCCGTCCCATTATCAATGAAATAGGAAAAGCCCCTCTGATAGCGTTGACTGCGACGGCTACACCGAAAGTGCAGCATGACATCCAGAAGAATCTGGGTATGGTGGATGCGCAGGTGTTCAAGTCATCGTTCAACCGCCCGAATCTCTATTATGAGGTACGCCCCAAGACTGCAAATGTAGACCGGGACATCATCAAGTTCATTAAGAACAATCCCGAAAAGTCAGGCATTATCTATTGCCTGAGCCGGAAGAAAGTGGAGGAGCTTGCTGAAATCCTGCAGGCAAACGGAATCAATGCCCGTGCCTATCATGCCGGAATGGATTCGGCTACACGAACACAGAACCAGGATGATTTCCTGATGGAAAAAATTGATGTGATTGTAGCTACCATTGCTTTTGGTATGGGGATTGACAAACCGGATGTGCGCTATGTCATCCATTACGATATACCCAAAAGTCTGGAAGGATATTACCAGGAGACCGGACGTGCCGGAAGAGATGGAGGAGAAGGGCAGTGTATTACTTTCTATACCAATAAAGACTTGCAGAAGCTCGAGAAGTTTATGCAAGGCAAACCTGTAGCAGAGCAGGAAATTGGCAAGCAGCTTCTGCTGGAGACTGCTGCGTATGCCGAATCTTCCGTATGCCGCCGAAAAGCATTGCTTCATTACTTCGGCGAAGAATATATAGAAGAAAATTGTGGTAATTGTGACAATTGTTTAAATCCGAAAAAACAAGTGGAAGCTCAAGAATTATTGTGTACCGTGATTGAAGCTATTCTCGCGGTGAAAGAAAATTTTAAAGCGGACTATATTATAGACATAATACAAGGTAAGGAAACTTCAGAAGTGCAGGCGCATCTGCATGAAGATCTCGAAGTGTTCGGCTCTGGTATGGGCGAAGAAGACAAAACGTGGAATGCTGTGATCCGTCAGGCACTTATTGCCGGTTACCTGAGTAAGGATGTCGAAAACTATGGCTTGCTGAAAGTGACAGATGACGGTAAGAAGTTCCTTAAACATCCCAAATCATTCAAAATAGTGGAAGACAATGACTTTGAGGATGTGGAAGAGGAAGCACCTGCACGTGGAGGCGGTGCGTGTGCGGTAGACCCGGCATTGTACTCCATGTTGAAGGACTTACGAAAGAAGTTGTCCAAGAAGTTGGAAGTGCCTCCTTATGTCATTTTCCAAGACCCGTCTTTGGAAGCGATGGCGACCATATATCCGGTGACTTTGGACGAGTTGCAGAACATACCGGGTGTAGGAGCCGGAAAGGCAAAACGCTACGGCGAGGAATTCTGTAAACTCATTAAGCGGCACTGTGAGGAGAATGAGATTGAACGTCCCGAGGACTTGCGTGTGCGTACTGTGGCCAATAAGTCAAAATGAAGGTGGCCATCATTCAGGCCATTGACCGTAGGTGGCATTGGATGACATTGCCATGTCAAAGGGCATTGAGTTTGAAGAGCTGCTGGATGAGATAGAAGCTATCGTCTACTCCGGAACGAAATTGAATATCGACTATTTCTTGGAGGATATTATGGATGAAGACCACTTGCTGGATATCTATGATTATTTCAAGGAATCTACCACTGATAAGATTGACGATGCTCTGGATGAGTTGGGTGATGACTTTACGGAAGAAGAGGTACGTTTGGTACGCATCAAGTTTATTTCAGAGATGGCAAACTGATTGGTTTTAGTTGATAAAAAAAAATGTTGCGTGCAAGTATACGGAATGGAATAAAACCGTATATTTGCACGCAATAAATTTTAAACGCATAGCCCTATGTCATTTATTGCTGATAAGATTGTAATGGATGGATTAACTATGACGACGTACTGTTAATCCCCGCTTATTCTGAAGTCTTGCCCAAAACAGTCGAACTCTCGACTAAGTTTTCACGAAACATTGAGTTAAAATCCCGTTTGTAACTGCTGCCATGGATACGGTTACCGAAGCGAAGATGGCTATTGCCATTGCCCGCGAAGGTGGTATCGGAGTTATTCATAAGAATATGTCCATTGAGGAGCAGGCACGTCAGGTAGCTATTGTGAAGCGTGCCGAAAACGGTATGATTTATGACCCGGTGACTATCAAGAGAGGTTCTACGGTAGCTGATGCGCTGGCTTTGATGGCTGAATACAAGATTGGTGGTATTCCGGTGGTAGATGATGAAAGATATTTGGTAGGCATTGTTACCAATCGTGACCTTCGTTTTGAGAAAGATATGAATAAGCGTATCGATGAGGTAATGACTAAGGAGAACATCATTACTACCAATCCTACGACGGATATGGAGGCTGTTTCTCAAATTCTGCAAGAACATAGAATCGAGAAGTTGCCGGTAGTAGATAAAGACAACAAATTGGTAGGTCTGATTACCTATAAGGATATTACCAAGGCAAAGGATAAACCTATGGCGTGCAAGGATAGCAAAGGTCGTCTGCGCGTTGCTGCCGGAGTGGGAGTGACGAATGACACTTTGGAGCGCATGCGGGCTTTGGTGGATGCAGGGGCGGATGCCATTGTCATTGATACGGCTCACGGACATTCCAAGGGGGTTATTGAAAATTGAAAGAAGCCAAGGCTAACTTCCCTCATATTGATATTGTTGTTGGTAATATTGCTACCGGTGAAGCTGCGAAGGCATTGGTCGAGGCTGGTGCTGATGGAGTAAAGGTGGGCATCGGTCCGGGTTCCATCTGCACTACCCGTGTAGTTGCCGGTGTGGGTGTTCCTCAGTTGTCTGCGGTTTATGATGTGGCAAAGGCACTGAAGGGCACGGGTATTCCTTTGATTGCCGATGGCGGTTTGCGTTACTCGGGCGATGTGGTGAAGGCGTTGGCTGCCGGTGGTTACAGCGTGATGATCGGTTCGCTGGTTGCCGGAACGGAAGAGTCTCCGGGCGATACGATTATTTTCAACGGTCGTAAGTTCAAGTCCTATCGGGGTATGGGGTCGCTGGAAGCTATGGAAAATGGTTCCAAGGACCGCTACTTCCAAAGCGGTACCAGTGACGTGAAGAAATTGGTTCCAGAGGGCATTGCTGCCCGCGTTCCTTATAAAGGTACTTTGTATGAAGTGATTTATCAGTTGGTTGGCGGTCTGCGTGCCGGTATGGGCTATTGCGGTGCAGCCAATATAGAGAAACTGCACGATGCCAAGTTTACCCGCATTACTAATGCAGGTGTACTCGAAAGCCATCCGCATGATGTATCTATAACCAGTGAGGCACCGAACTATAGCCGTCCAGAGTAAGATAATAACAAAATAATAGTGAATGCCCGGAGAGAGATTGCCGCTTTCCGGGCATTTTGTTTATATTTGCAGCCGTATAAAAAGAACGGATGGTGCTTATGGTTAGATTGTTTTGGGTGTTTTTCTTCCTCGGGTTCGGATTGGCTGTTTCGGCCCAGGACGATCCGGTACTGATGCGTATCAATGGAAAGGAGGTCCTCCGTTCTGAATTCGAACGTAGCTATAATAAGGGCGGTACCTCTGTCGGTGCAGGCCGGAAGGCATTGGATGCATATGTGAATAAGTTTATAGACTTCAGGCTGAAAATAGAGGCTGCCGAAGTTGCGGGATTGGATACTTCCCGTGTCTTCCAGAAGGAGCAGGATGAGTATCGCCGCTGTCTGATTAAATCATACTTGACAGATGAGGAGACGGCAGAGCAGGAGGCACGGCAGTATTATGACAAGATGAAATCCGGCCGGCGTGCGGGCCGGGTATATGTGAAGCATATTTTTAAATATCTTCCCCAGAATATTTCCGGTCATACCTTGCGTGAGATGGAGTCCAGGATGGATTCTATCTACAGGGCTCTTGCAAAGGAAGGGGGAGCTGTGCCGTCTTTCGATGCTTGCGTCGAGCAATTTTCCGATGAGAAGAAAGCGTTTTGGGTGGGTTGGCTGCAGATGCCGGTGGAGTTTGAGGATATTGTATTCGGGTTGAATGCCGGAGAGATTTCCCGTCCGTTCCTCACTCCTCAAGGCATTCATATCGTGAAAGTACTCGAACAGCAGGAAATCCTTCCTTTTGAGAGGATGAAGGACAAGATAATCCGTTGTCAAACCCGTCGTCATGGAATGGATAAAGGAACGCGGGCTTTTGTGGATAAACTGAAGAAAGAATATCACTATATGCCGGATAAAGCCGGTATCGACGAACTGCTGGCCAAAGGAAGCACTTCCCGTGTATTGTTTACACTGGATGGCAAGGCATACGGTGGAAAAGAGTTTGCCGGATTTGCCGCTGTTTATCCGGCAGGGACGCGCAGACAGTTGGAGGCTTTTACAGTAAAAACGATTCTGGACTATGAAAACTCCCGTCTGGAATTGAAGCATCCCGAATTCTGTGCGTTGGTGCAGGGGCATCGTGACAGCATGTTGCTTGCCGAAATCACTGACCGTGAAGTGGGAAAGAGGAGTGTGGTGGATGAAGCGGGATTGAAAGCATATTTTGAGGCGCACCGTTCGGACTTCCATTGGGACGAACCGCGTTATAAGGGTATTGTGCTGCATTGTACTACCAAGCGGGTGGCGAAGCAAGTACGGAAATTTCTGAAACAGATTCCGGAAGAGGAGTGGATGGATGCCATCCGTCTCACTTTCAATGCCGGCGATACTCCCAAGGTGCGGGCAGAGCAAGGATTATTTGCTCCCGGTGATAATGCATATGTGGATGAATTGGTGTTCAAAGGGAAGAATGCAACCCCGGTTTTGTCATTTCCCTTTACTGCTGTACAAGGTCGTAAGCAGAAGGGACCAGATAGTTGGCAAGAGGTGCGAGAGCCGCTCGTAACCGCTTATCGGAACTATTTGGAAACGCATTGGGTGGCAAAGTTGCGTGCTGCCGGTAAGGTTGAAATTGACCAAGAGGTTTTAAAAACCGTTAATAATCACTGATGCAACCGATTAAAACACTATCTTCGTACCTCAAAACGAAGTAAATATCAGTTGGTGATGCGAACAACCTGCTTTGGGCTTTTAATTTTCCTTCTCTGTGCGGCGTGCAGCGAGCAGCACGACCATAAAGGGTGGACACCGTTAGTGGAGTTGGACGGCAATTTCCTTTACCGGGAAGATTTGCAATCGGTACTTCCTGCCGGTTTGTCCAAAGACGACAGTCTGTTGTTTGCAGAACATTATATCCGTAATTGGGTGGAAGATATTTTGCTGTACGATAAAGCGCAGAGCAATATTCCCAATAACGGTGAGATTGATAAACTTGTGGAGAATTATCGCAAAGCATTGATAATGCATACCTATCAGCAGGCTTTAATACATCAGCGGCTATCAGAGGAGATTTCAGAACAAGACTTGACGGAGTATTACGAGAAGAACCAGGCGCTCTTCAAGGTGGAACGTCCGTTGATGAAAGGCTTGTTCATCAAAGTTCCTTTGACAGCCCCGCAGCTGGGCAATGTTCGTCGCTGGTACAAGACGGAAACCCGTGAGGCGGTGGAACATCTGGAAAAGTACAGTCTGCAGAATGCTGTGAAGTATGAGTATTTTTATGATAAATGGGTGCCGGTATCGGAAGTGCTGGATATGCTGCCCTTGAAGGTTCCTAATGTGGACGAGTATCTGGACAAGAATCGCCATGTAGAGCTGAAGGATACGGCTTTCCATTATTTCCTGAATGTGAGCGATTATCGCCCGGTGGGAGAGCAGGAACCCTATGAGTTTGCCCGTAGGCAAGTGAAGGATATGCTGCTGAACGTGAAGCAGGTGGAATTCATGAAGCAAGTGAAGGATGATTTGTACCAACGGGCGGTGAAAAGAGACAAGATTAAATATTATTTAGAATAAGACACCAAGAATGAAACAGTGTATGAACTTTAAGTTTGTAATTTTATTTGCCTTGACGCTATTAGTCGGTTCTACCGTTTATGGACAAGACAACGTAATTGACGAGGTAGTGTGGGTAGTAGGTGACGAGGCTATACTGAAGTCCGAAGTGGAAGAAGCACGCATGAGTGCATTGTATGAAGGACGCAAATTTGACCGTGACCCTTATTGCGTGATACCGGAGGAGATAGCCGTGCAGAAGCTGTATCTTCACCAGGCTGCCCTCGACAGTATCGAAGTATCCGAGAGTGAGGTTATCCAGCGTGTGGACTATATGACGAACATGTATATCGCCAACATCGGTTCGCGTGAGAAAATGGAGGAATACTTCAATAAGACTTCCAGCCAGATTCGTGAAACGCTGCGCGAGAATGCCCGTGAAGGATTGAAAGTTCAGAAGATGCAGCAGAAACTGGTGGGTGAGATTAAGATAACTCCGGCTGAGGTGCGCCGTTACTTCAAGGATTTGCCGCAGGACAGCATTCCTTATATCCCTACCCAGGTGGAGGTGCAGATTATCACTCAGCAGCCCAAGGTTCCTTTGGAGGAAATAGAAGATGTAAAGAGGCGTCTGCGTGAGTATACCGACCGTGTCAATAAGGGCGAAAGCTTTTCCATGTTGGCTCGTCTGTACTCCGAGGACCGTGGCTCGGCCATGCGTGGCGGTGAAATAGAGTTTTCGGGACGCGGTATGCTGGACCCCGCTTATGCCAATGTAGCTTTCAACTTGCAAGACCCCAGCAAGGTTTCCAAGATTGTAGAGTCTGAATATGGTTTCCATATCATTCAGTTGATAGAGAAGCGCGGTGACCGTATTAAAACACGCCACATTCTGTTGAAACCGCATATTCCGGAAGAAGCTCTGGCTGCCGGTTGTGCCCGTTTGGATTCTATTGCCGATGATATCCGCAATAACAAGTTCTCTTTTGAAGAGGCTGCCTCAGTGCTTTCGCAGGATAAGGATACGCGTAACAATCATGGTTTGTTGCCGAATCCCAATACGAACACTTCCCGTTTTGAGATGCAGGAACTTCCCCCTGAAATAGCCAAGGTGGTGGATAAGATGAAAGTGGGCGAAATCTCCGAAGCCTTCACCATGATTCCGCAAAAGACCGGAAAAGAAGAGTGTGTGATTGTGAAACTGAAGAGCCGTACGACGGGACACAAGGCTACCATTGCCGATGACTATCAGAACTTGAAAGAGATTGTGTTGGAGAAACGCCGCGACGAAGTGCTGGACAAGTGGATTCGTGAGAAGCAGAAGCACACGTATGTCCGTATCAAGGATAATTGGAAGAATAACTGTACGTTCAAGTATCCGGGCTGGATCAAAGAATAATCCGGAAGGATTTACATGGATTTGTATGCAAAAGAAGAATACAAAAAATCATTTCCTGAACAAGCATAGATACCTCCTGGTAGGCATTCTATGCTTGTTTGGCATCTGTCTGCTGAGTGCGCAGGACAAAAAGAAGAGTACTGGTGCACCGGAGAAGAGGAAAGTGGACTCGATTGAACAGAAAAAGACGGAGACGTCGGAAAAGAAGAAGACGCGCGTCGATTTGTTGTACGCAGATGAGGCGCAGGCGGACAAACAGTTGCGTCCTGATGTGCAGGTACTCATCGGTTCGGTGAGGATGAAGCATGACAGTATGTACATGTTCTGTGATAGTGCGCTGATATTCGAAAAGATAAATTCTGTGGAGGCATTCGGCAATGTGCGTATGGAGCAGGGCGACACCTTGTTTATCTATGGAGACTATCTGTATTATGACGGCATGTCGCAGCTGGCCATGCTGCGTGAGAATGTACGTATGATAAATCGTAATACGGTGCTGACAACCGACAGTTTGAACTATGACCGTCTGTACGATTTGGGTTATTACTTCGAAGGCGGTACGCTGACCGACGAGGATAATGTGCTGACTTCCGAGTGGGGAGAATATAGCCCTGCCACCAAGTTGGCTGTCTTCAATCACGACGTGAAGCTGGTCAATCCGAAGTTTGTCTTGACTTCGGATACCTTGAAGTATAGTACAGCTACCAAGATTGCTACTATTTTAGGCCCCTCCGACATTGTGAGTGACCAAAATCATATTTATTCCGAACGTGGCGTGTACAATACGACTACTGAGCAGGCAGAACTGCTCGACCGTTCCGTACTGACTAACGAAGGCAAGAAACTGACCGGTGACAGCCTTTTCTACGACCGCATCTTGGGATACGGCGAGGCTTTTGACAATGTACAGATGAATGATACGGTCAACCGGAACATGTTGACTGGCGACTATTGTTTCTACAACGAACTGACCGGAAGCGCCGTTGCCACCAAACGTGCCGTAGCTATCGACTATTCGCAGGGCGACAGTCTGTTTATGCACGGTGATACTTTGCGGCTGATTACCTACCATATGAATACCGATTCCATGTACCGGGAGATGCGTGCCTATCATAAGGTGCGTGCTTATCGCACGGATGTGCAGGCCGTATGCGATTCGTTGGTGTATAATTCCAAGGACTCTTGCATGACGATGTACACCGACCCTATCTTGTGGCACGGGGAACAACAGTTGTTGGGCGAGGAAATTAAAATTTACATGAACGATAGTACCATCGACTGGGCACATATCATCAATCAGGCCCTGACGGTAGAGAAAAAGGACAGTATTCACTATAACCAAGTTTCCGGTAAGGAGATGAAAGCTTTCTTCATAGATGGAGACATGCGTCTGGTGGAGGTAAACGGCAATGTATTGGTGGTGTATTATCCGGTAGAGGAGAAGGACAGTTCGCTGATTATGATGAACTATTCGGAAGGTGGACTTTTGAAAATGTACTTGAAGGAGAGAAGAATGGAGCGCGGAGTCTTTGTTGGAAAGACTACCGGTACAGCCTATCCTTTGGACCAGATTCCACCAGATAAGAGCAGGCTGCCTTCTTTTGTTTGGTTCGACTACATCCGTCCGCTCAACAAGGAGGACATCTTCGAGTGGAGGGCTAAAAAAGCAGGTGAAGTATTGAAGAAAAGTGACCGGAAACCTGTAACTTCGCCAAGGAATATGCATATTAAACGAAATAATAAGTAGCGTCATGGGAATGTTTGCAATGCGGAAGCCTCGTGGCTTCAATCATAGCTATATCTATGTGGATGAGCGGAAAGAGAAGTTGGCGAAGATGGAAGAAAACGCCAAGCGTGACCTGGGTATGCTGCCGGAAAAGGAATTCTCGCCCGAGGATATACGGGGCAAATTCATAGAAGGAACAACTCACTTGAAGCGGCGCAAGGAGAGCGGACGTAAGCCGATGCATTTGGGCATAATCCTTGTTGTCATAGCTGTGCTGATTTATCTGTGGTATGCCATCAGTAACGGAATCATTTAATAATGATTAATCATTAATCTCTAATCATTAAACATTATCATGAGCGATATCATTCATTTGCTGCCCGATTCGGTTGCCAATCAGATTGCTGCCGGAGAGGTGATTCAGCGTCCGGCATCTGTTGTGAAGGAATTGGTGGAAAATGCAATTGATGCCGAAGCAGAGGAAATACATGTGCTGATTACCGATGCGGGCAAGACCTGCATCCAGGTGATTGATGACGGAAAGGGGATGTCCGAAACGGATGCGCGTCTTTCTTTTGAACGCCATGCAACTTCAAAGATACGCGAAGCTGCCGATTTGTTTGCCCTACGCACCATGGGCTTCCGTGGAGAAGCGTTGGCTTCCATTGCTGCGGTAGCTGAAGTGGAGTTGAAAACACGCCCAGCCAGCGAGGAACTGGGGACGCGACTGTTGATTGCCGGCTCTAAAGTCGAGGGCCAGGAAGCCGTTTCCTGCCCTAAGGGAAGCAATTTTTCCATCAAGAACCTATTCTTCAATATTCCTGCCCGGCGTAAATTCCTGAAAGCCAACTCTACGGAGTTGAGTAATATCCTTACGGAATTCGAGCGTATAGCGCTGGTGCATCCTGAGGTAGCCTTCTATCTGTATAGTAATGATACGGAATTGTTCAATCTTCCGGTAATGCCTTTGCGGCAACGCATCATGGCAGTTTTCGGAAAGAAACTGAATCAGCAGTTGCTGTCCGTAGACGTCAATACGACGATGATAAAGATTTCCGGTTTTGTTGCCAAGCCGGAAACCTCGCGCAAGAAAGGAGCGCACCAATACTTTTGTGAACGGGCGTTATATGCGTCACCCCTATTTCCACAAAGCGGTGATGGACGCTTATGAGCAGCTGATTCCTGCCGGTGAGCAAATCTCCTACTTTATTTATTTCGAGGTAGACCCTGCCAATATCGATGTGAACATCCATCCGACGAAGACGGAGATTAAGTTCGAGAATGAGCAGGCTATCTGGCAGATTCTGTCGGCTGCGGTCAAGGAATCCTTAGGCAAGTTTAGCGCTATACCTACTATCGATTTTGATACCGAGGACATGCCGGATATTCCTGCATTCGAGCAGGCTCGTCCGATAGAGCCTCCGAAGGTACACTATAACACGGATTTCAATCCCTTCAAGACGTCTTCCGCTTCTTCCTATGGAGGCGGTGGCAATTATTCGCGCCCCAAAGTGGAGTGGGAGGGGCTTTATTCCGGTTTGGAAAAAGCCAGCAGGATGAACGAGCCGATGGAGGAAGAGCCTTTTGTAGAGGATACGGTTACCGGTACGGCTCCAAGAGAGGAGGAGAGGGTTCCTTATTTCCAGGAAACGGTTCCTTCCGGGGCAAGCGCCTCTTTCTATGGCAATGAGGCAACGGTAGAGAAAGGAGCGCAACACTTCCAGTTCAAGGGGCGTTTTATTCTGACTTCCGTTAAATCGGGTCTGATGCTGATAGACCAGCACCGGGCGCATGTCCGGGTATTGTTCGACCGCTATATGAGCCAGATTCGACAGAAACAAGGCGTATCCCAGGGGGTATTGTTTCCGGAGATTATCCAGTTGCCGGCTTCGGAAGCTGCCGTACTGGAAAGTATATTGGAAGATTTGTCGGCAGTAGGCTTCGATTTGAGCCCGCTGGGTGGCGGCAGCTATGCCATCAACGGCATACCTTCGGGCATAGAGGGGTTGAACCCGGTAGAATTGGTCCGGAATATGGTACATACTGCTATGGAAAAGGGAATGACGTTAAGGAAGAGGTGCAGACAATTCTTGCATCGACCTTGGCACGTGCTGCGGCCATCGTCTATGGACAAGTGCTGAGCAACGAGGAAATGTCCAATCTCGTGGACAATCTGTTTGCATGCCCATCCCCGAATTATACTCGGACGGAAAGACGGTGCTGGCGACCATTAAAGAAGACGACATAGAAAGCTTTTCTCCAAATAAGGAAGAGTACTTTCTTTGCATCAAGGCAAAAGTACAAATATTCAGAACCTTTTAGTTCTGTTGGCGTTAATTAGACAGTTTGAATGATAAAGAGTTTAATTAACCACTTAACTATTTTAAGGTATATGAAAAGATTCTAATGTTACTGGCTTTAGCTGGTGTGTCTTCTGTTGCCATGGCGCAGCAAAAGACTGAAGTTGTGGAAGAATTTGGTGTTATCCAGGTTCAGGATAAATATCAGGTAATCACTAATCCGTTCTGGAGTAATTGGTTTTCTCTATAGGCGGTGGTGCCGAAGCAACTTTTGGAGATAATGATAAGGCAGGAAGTTTTGGCAAGCGTATCAGTCCGACGCTGAATTTTGCCATCGGCAAATGGTTCACCCGGACTGGGAGTACGTCTGCAATATAGCGGCCTTCAGGCAAGAGGATATACGTATGATGCAGGTGCTGACTACGTGAAAGGCACTCAGATGGATGACGGCTACTACAAACAGCGTTTCGACTATATGAATCTGCACGGAGATGTGATGTTCAATCTGAATGCGCTGTTTGGAGGATACAACCAGCACCGTGTGTATGAAATCATTCCTTATGTAGGTGCTGGCTTCACTCACAACTACACAAAGCCTCACCGCGAAGCTCTGTCTGTAAACGCGGGTATCATCAATCGCTTCCGTATTTCCAATGCGATAGATATTAACCTGGAGCTGAGCGCAATGGGCGTTGAAGATAAGTTCGATGGCGAAGTTGGCGGCGATCATGGATATGATGGCGTGCTGAGTGCAACGGTAGGGTTGACATACCGTTTCCCCGCCCGTGGATTCCGTCGCCCGATGCCTCAGTTGATTTCTCAGGTAGAGCTGGCTGCCATGCAGGCACAGCTTGCAGAGATGGGAGCTGCCAACCAGCAGCTGCAGAATGCATTGGTGGCTGCACAGAACCAGCCGGTGGCCGAAGTTACGGAAACCGAAGTGATTGTTCCCGATCCGGATATAGCACCGCGTACCGTATTCTTCAATATCGGTTCTGCCGAAGTCTCTCCACGTGAAGCAATGAACTTGTCTTATCTGGCAGACCAGATGAAACAGTTCCCGAACGCCACTTACACTGTAAACGGATATGCAGACTCTGCAACCGGTACGCCGGCATTCAACAAAGAGTTGAGTTTGAAGCGTGCACAAGCCGTGGTCGATGTATTGGTAAAACAATACGGAATTCCTGCTGACCGCCTGAAGGTGGATGCCGGTGGTGGTGTCGATAAGTTCGGACAGCCGATTCTGAACCGTGTGGTATTGGTGAAATCTGCCAATTAGAAAGCTACGAGCTACAAGCTACAAGGAGTTACGAGTTATAGAAATGAGAAGGGGCATGCGTTATTATGACGCATGCCCCTCATTTTTTGTAACCAGTAACTTGTAACAGGTAGCTCCTTGTAACTCGTAACTTCTGTAACTCGTATCTCCTATCCCTTATTCTCCGCCGAATTTCTTTACTTGCTCTGCAATCAGTTCCGCATCATCAAAGTAGTTTATCTTCATAGCCTTGCGTACATCGTCCAAGGTTGCGGCAGCGGTTTCCCTGGCAGTTTCGCAACCTTTCTTCAGCATGTCGTAGATGGCGGGGATGTCTTTTTCAAACTCCTTGCGGCGGTTGCGGATAGGCTCCAGTGTCTCCTGCATAATTTCGTTGAGGAACTTCTTCACTTTCATGTCGCCCAGACCGCCACGTTGGTAGTGGGCTTTCAGTTCGTCCAGATTCGGATATTCGGGCAGATAAAGGCCGAAGTGTTCCGGACGGCAAAAGGCATCCAGGTAAGTGAATACGGTGTTGCCTTCCAATTTTCCGGGGTCTTGCACACGCAGGTGGTCGGGGTCGGTATACATGCTCTTCACCTTCTTCTGCACCTCGTCGGCAGAGTCCGAAAGATAGATACAGTTGCCGAGGCTCTTGCTCATCTTGGCTTTGCCGTCCGTTCCCGGCAGGCGCAGGCAGGCTGCATTGTCGGGCAACAGGATTTCCGGTTCCACGAGGGTTTCACCATATATATAGTTGAAACGGCGTACGATTTCACGAGCTTGTTCAATCATCGGCTCCTGGTCTTCGCCCACGGGCACGGTAGTGGCGCGGAAGGCGGTAATGTCCGCTGCCTGGCTGATGGGGTAGGTGAAGAAACCTACGGGGATGCTTGTCTCGAAATTACGCATCTGGATTTCGGTCTTTACCGTCGGGTTGCGTTGCAGGCGGCTCACGGTCACCAGGTCCATATAGTAGAAGGTCAGTTCGCAGAGTTCCGGTATCTGGGATTGGATGAAGATGGTACTCTTCGTCGGGTCCAGTCCGCAAGCCAGGTAGTCCAGTGCCACCTCGATGACGTTCTGGCGCACCTTTTCCGGATTCTCCATATTGTCCGTCAGCGCTTGTGCGTCGGCGATGAAGATGAAAATCTTGTCGTACAAGCCGGAGTTTTGCAGTTCCACTCTTCTTCTCAATGAGCCTACATAGTGTCCTATGTGCAGGCGTCCTGTGGGGCGGTCGCCCGTAAGGATGATTTTTTCTTTTGCCATATTATGTATTTTTTAGTTTCTTCATTGTATAAAAGCCATTAAGACCGGCAAAGATACCTATAATTATCGAAACCTCAAGGGATGACGCTTTCTTTCCTTTTCACGTATACCTTATGGCTTCCGATGCCGCTTGTATCGATTCCGCTGCCGGGAGTATGTGCCCATTTGCGCAGTTCCACGGTGGCGGTGGAGCGGACGAGTCCGGTCAGTTGCCGGTAGATGCTGACAGTAAGGAAGGCATGCTTGTCCAGATACTGATGCGCCAGAGCCAGACGTTGTTCGGGGGTGTATTTCTTCGACGAGCGTGCGGGTTTCCAGGAGGCACGTTCCAGTTCGCACCAATGGTTGGTTTCTCTAATCAAGGCCTTGTCTGTGCGGAAGTTCACGCCACTTACGTAGATGCTCCGCGCGTTTCGCTTCGTGGTGCTTTCTTGGGGCTGTTCGCGTTCCTTGTCGGGGTAGATGGACAGTGCGGGGGTGAATACGCCCAATCCTTCTATCTTCACCGAGCGTCCCATTCCCATTTCGTGGGCCAGGGCTTCGCCCAGCTCGCAGATAATTCCTTCGGTTACGCCTTTCGAGAATCCCGAGGTCATGGCGATGTATTCCGCCAGTTCGCGCGTGCCGGTCTGTCCGGTCATCACCATCTTGGGGTAGGTGATTGGTTCGCCCGTGCCTTGCAAGTCGGGCATTTCTTTCATTTGGTAGCGTGTGGTCATTGTTGCGTTCTCCTTTCTTTTCTTTCCTTCGTTGCAAAGTCCTTTTCCCTGCGGAGCAAAGTTCTTTGGTGGCGGAGAAATCTTAGAATAAAGCCTTTATTCCAAGGAATAGAAATTTTATTTTAAGAATAAAGGCTTTGTTTGTAGAAACAGAATCCTTGTTCTATTTTTGTATAGGCACAAAGGTAAGTTTCCGTGGCGAGAAAAGCAAGTTTTGGTGGGGAGAATCTTCATATTTATCCGCAAATGCCTTTACTGAGATATAGTCTTTCTTTTTATATGGAATCGCATTTTCGGAAAAGATTTCGGTTGTGGGCGACGGCCGCTCTTCTATTATGGAGGATGACGTTTCTTTTATGCAAAAATATGCCACAATTTGCTCTTTCGTAAATAAGTCGTTACTTTGCACAAATTTTAAAGAGACTATGCAATCGCAGGAAATGAGAAGCAAATATAACCTCCGTTCGAATGAATTTCATTCGGGAGCCGTCAGTTTCTCTTTTCGAGAAAGATATTTTAGTTCTTTGGTAATGCGTTAATCCTTTATTGGGTGACGCATTTTTGTGAAATAGCTACAACTCGTAGTTCGTAGCTTGTAACTCGTAACTTAATAGACAACAAGAGAATATGGAAAAGAATTTAAAGAAAGTGCTTGTCTTGGGTTCTGGTGCGCTCAAGATTGGTCAGGCCGGAGAGTTTGACTATTCCGGTTGCGCGGTTCGCAGCCCGAACATTGCTACTATCCAGACATCGGAAGGTATCGCCGATCAAGTTTATTTCTTGCCGGTAACTCCTTATTTCGTGGAAGAAATCATCAAGAAAGAACGTCCCGACGGCATTTTGCTGGCATTCGGCGGACAGACGGCGCTGAACTGCGGTACGGAACTCTATCAGAACGGAATTCTTCAGAAATATGGCGTGCGCGTGCTGGGTACTTCCGTTGAGGCGATTATGTACACCGAAGACCGTGACCTCTTTGTGAAGAAGCTGGACGAGATTCCGATGAAGACTCCGAAGAGCCACGCTGTGGAGAGCATGGAGGACGCACTGAAGGCAGCCCGCGAGATTGGCTACCCCGTGATGGTGCGCTCGGCTTATGCTCTGGGTGGACTGGGAAGCGGTATTTGTCCGGACGAGGAAGCCTTCATTAAATTGGCCGAAAGCTCTTTCACTTTCTCCAAGCAGATTCTGGTAGAAGAGTCTCTGAAGGGTTGGAAGGAAATTGAATTCGAGGTAATCCGCGATGCCAACGACCACTGCTTCACGGTGGCAAGCATGGAAAACTTCGACCCGCTGGGCATTCATACGGGTGAGTCCATCGTAGTGGCTCCCACTTGCTCATTGACCGACGAGCAGGTGAAAATGTTGCAGGAGCTCTCCACCAAATGTATCCGCCACCTGGGCATCGTGGGCGAATGTAACATCCAGTATGCGTTCAACGCCGAGACAAACGACTATCGTGTCATCGAGGTGAACGCCCGTCTGTCCCGTTCTTCCGCATTGGCTTCCAAGGCTACCGGTTATCCGCTGGCATTCGTGGCTGCCAAGATTGCGTTGGGCTATACGCTCGACCAAATCGGCGAGATGGGAACTCCCAATTCTGCATATGCTGCTCCGCAACTTGATTACCTGATTTGCAAGATTCCGCGTTGGGACTTGACGAAGTTCGTAGGTGTCAGCCGCGAAATTGGCTCCAGCATGAAGTCGGTAGGCGAAATCATGTCTATCGGACGTTCCTTTGAAGAAATTATCCAGAAGGGCTTGCGTATGATTGGTCAGGGAATGCACGGATTCGTGGGCAATGAGGGAGTGGAGTTCGATGACTTGGATTACGAACTGTCACATCCCACCGACCTGCGCGTCTTTGCCATTGCCGAGGCTCTGGAAAAGGGATATGCCATCGACCGCATCTTTGAGCTGACCAAGATTGACCCCTGGTTCTTGGGCAAGCTGAAGAACATCGTAGACTACAAGCAGAAACTTTCCCAATATAATAAGGTGGAAGACATCCCCGCCGACGTGCTGCGCGAAGCCAAAGTGCTTGGCTTCTCCGACTTCCAGATTGCCCGCTTCGTGCTGAATCCGCAAGGCAATATGGAGAAGGAAAACCTTACCGTACGCGCCCGTCGTAAGGAGCTGGGCATCCTGCCCGCCGTGAAGCGCATCAATACGGTGGCTTCCGAACATCCGGAACTGACGAACTACCTCTACATGACGTATGCCGTTCAAGGTTATGATGTGAACTATTATAAGAATGAAAAATCAGTGGTTGTGCTTGGTTCGGGCGCTTACCGCATCGGTTCGTCTGTAGAGTTCGACTGGTGCTCGGTGAATGCCATCCAGACTGCCCGCAAGCTGGGCTACAAGTCCATCATGATTAACTATAACCCCGAAACCGTTTCTACGGACTACGACATGTGCGACCGTCTCTACTTCGACGAGCTCTCCTTCGAGCGTGTGCTCGACGTTATCGACCTGGAGCAGCCGCGCGGTGTCATCGTGTCCGTGGGTGGACAGATACCGAACAACCTGGCAATGAAGCTTCACCGCCAGTCAGTTCCCGTGTTGGGTACTTCCCCCATCTCCATCGACCGTGCCGAAAACCGTAACAAGTTCTCTGCCATGCTCGACCAGCTGGGCATCGACCAACCGGCTTGGCAGGAACTCACTAGCCTGGAAGATGTGAAAGGCTTTGTAGAGAAGGTGGGCTATCCGGTACTGGTGCGTCCGTCTTACGTACTCTCCGGTGCTGCGATGAATGTATGCTACGATGAAGAAGAACTGGAAAACTTCTTGAAGATGGCTGCTGAGGTATCTAAGGAATATCCGGTGGTGGTATCCCAGTTCTTGCAGAACACCAAGGAAATCGAGTTCGACGCTGTTGCCCAAAACGGTGAAGTGGTGGAATACGCCATCTCCGAGCACGTAGAGTTTGCCGGTGTACACTCCGGTGACGCTACGCTGGTATTCCCGGCACAGAAGATTTACTTTGCAACGGCACGCCGCATCAAGAAAATCAGCCGCCAGATTGCGAAGGAACTCAATATTTCCGGTCCTTTCAATATCCAGTTCCTGGCACGCAACAACGAGGTGAAGGTTATCGAGTGTAACCTCCGTGCATCGCGCAGCTTCCCGTTCGTATCCAAGGTGCTGAAGCGTAACTTCATCGAGACTGCTACCCGTATCATGCTGGACGCTCCCTATACACAACCGGACAAGTCGGCATTCGACATCGACCGTATCGGTGTGAAGGCAAGCCAGTTCTCCTTCTCCCGTCTGCACAAGGCAGACCCGGTATTGGGTGTGGACATGTCGTCTACGGGCGAGGTAGGCTGTATTGGCGACGACTTCTCCGAAGCATTGCTGAATGCCATGATTGCTACCGGATTCAGAATCCCCCGTCCCGAGAAGGGCGTGATGTTCTCCTCCGGAGCCATGAAGTCCAAGGTGGATTTGCTGGATGCCAGCCGCATGCTCTTTGCCAAAGGCTATAAGATTTATGCTACGGCAGGTACAGCCGCTTTCCTCAACGCCCATGGCGTGACGACGGAAGCCGTTTACTGGCCGGATGAACGCCCGGATGCGGAAAACAACGTGATGACGATGATTGCCGACCATGCCTTCGACCTGATTGTCAACATTCCGAAGAACCATACGAAACGCGAGCTGACCAATGGCTACAAGATTCGTCGCGGTGCTATCGACCACAACATTCCGTTGATTACCAATGCCCGCCTGGCAAGTGCCTTTATCGAGGCATTCTGCGAAATGAAGCTGGAAGATATCCAGATTAAGAGCTGGCAGGAGTACAAATAAATTGTTTGCTCTATAAACGATTGCAGGAGCGGAAAGCCGAAAGGTTTTCCGCTCTTTTGGTATACTGCGTTTATTTCCGTATTTTTGTTCGGGGCTGAGTCTCTGTATGAATCAAAAGAAGAAATAATATGAATGAAGTGGAAAAAATGCGTAGCTCCCAGTTGGCGGATATGTCCGTTCCGGAGATACAGGTGAAGTTCGAGCATGCCAAGCGCTTGCTGGCAAAAATGCGTGTGATGAGTACTTACGATGAGGATTACCGGAGTTTGCTGGAGGAACTGGTGCCAGGTATTCCCGCTACTTCCATCATCTGCCCGCCCTTCCATTGCGACCACGGGGATGGGATCCGGCTGGGTGAGCATGTCTTTGTCAATGCCAATTGCACTTTCCTGGACGGGGGATATATCACGATTGGTGCCCATACGTTGGTCGGTCCATGCGTACAGATATACACTCCCCATCATCCGATGGATTATATCGAGCGTCGTACGGAAAAGGAATATGCCTATCCGGTGACGATAGGAGAGGATTGCTGGATTGGCGGCGGTGCCATTCTGTGTCCAGGCGTCACCGTCGGCGACCGTTGTATCATCGGTGCGGGTAGTGTGGTGACGAAAGATATTCCATCCGATAGCATAGCCGTTGGTAATCCGGCAAAGGTCATCCGGAAAAATGAGGCAAAAAAGTGAACGTACTAAATGCTTGAGAAACAGAGCGTGTCGCTAAATGACTAAAAAAATATCGAAAAATATTATGCAAAAGTTTTGGTAATGTCAAAATAAGCTGTACCTTTGCATCGCTTTTGAAACGGAAGTGTACGGGCGTTTAGCTCAGCTGGTTCAGAGCATCTGCCTTACAAGCAGAGGGTCGGCGGTTCGAATCCGTCAACGCCCACACAAAATCCAAGCACTTTCGTTCATCAAAAGGGCGTTTAGCTCAGCTGGTTCAGAGCATCTGCCTTACAAGCAGAGGGTCGGCGGTTCGAATCCGTCAACGCCCACTGGAAATTTTCATTCGAAGGTGGTCTTGCAAGTGATTGTAAGGCCATTTTTTTATCCGTTAACTTCCTTTTCTTAAAATCTTTATCCTTTATGTCTTGTTACTCAGAAAAAAGCAGTAATTTTGCAGTCCGATAATTATCATCATAAATACGACGTATGAAACTTGATTTACTTACCGCAATCTCTCCGATTGACGGTCGATACAGAGGCAAAACGGATGTTTTGGCTGCCTATTTTTCAGAATTTGCACTGATTAAATACCGTGTACAAGTTGAAATAGAATACTTTATCACGCTGTGTGAGCTGCCTTTGCCGCAACTGAAAGGGGTGGATAAGGGCGTTTTCGAAACCTTGAGAAACATTTACCGTAACTTCTCCGAAGCCGACGCGCAACGCATTAAGGACATTGAGAGCGTGACGAACCATGATGTGAAGGCTGTGGAGTATTTCTTAAAAGAAGAGTTTGACAAGTTGGGTGGTATGGACGACTATAAGGAGTTCATCCATTTTGGCCTGACTTCACAAGATATCAACAATACGTCTGTTCCTTTGTCTGTAAAGGAGGCGTTGGAGCAGGTGTACTATCCTCAAATAGAGGAACTGATAGCGCAGCTCCGTGCTTATGCGGAAGAGTGGGCCGCTATCCCCATGCTTGCCAAGACACACGGACAACCGGCTTCGCCTACCCGTTTGGGCAAGGAGGTAATGGTGTTTGTCTACCGTCTGGAACGCCAGTTGGCAACGCTGAAGGCTTGTCCGGTGACAGCAAAGTTCGGTGGCGCTACGGGTAATTACAATGCCCATCATGTGGCTTATCCGGAATATGACTGGAAGGCATTCGGCAATAAGTTCGTTTCCGAAAAGCTTGGCTTGGAACGCGAGGAGTATACTACCCAGATATCCAATTACGATAATCTGTCTGCCATCTTTGATGCCATGAAGCGCATCAATACGGTGATGATTGATATGAACCGTGACTTCTGGCAATATATCTCTATGGAATACTTCAAGCAGAAGATTAAAGCCGGTGAGGTGGGCTCCAGCGCGATGCCGCACAAGGTGAACCCGATTGACTTTGAAAATGCGGAAGGAAACCTGGGCATGGCGAATGCTATTCTTGAGCACTTGGCGGTAAAACTGCCGGTTTCCCGTTTGCAGCGTGACTTGACGGACTCTACCGTGCTCCGCAATGTGGGTATGCCGTTCGGGCATATCATTATTGCCATACAAAGTTCTTTGAAGGGTTTGCGTAAGTTGCTGTTGAACGAACCGGCCATCTACCGTGACCTGGACAATTGCTGGAGCGTGGTGGCCGAGGCTATCCAGACCATTCTGCGCCGCGAGGCCTATCCGCATCCCTATGAAGCGTTGAAAGCGTTGACCCGTACCAATCAGGCCATTACGGAAGCGTCTATCAAGGAATTTATAGAGGGACTGAATGTAAGTGAAGAGATAAAGAAAGAATTGCGGGTGATTACCCCCCATACTTATACGGGAATTTAAGCAACCACAGAAGTGTACCGGAGGAATTTCAACTTTTTACTCCGGCAATTGTTATAGAAACATATAAAATTCAAGGTATAATAGAGACAATGAATGGCCGTGAGGCCAAGGTTTAATTTTATTCGAATAAAAAACAATGAGTACAGAAAACGAAACTTGGCGTGATGCTTCTTCCGCAGAGGAGAACTCAGGTGCCGGCCGCGATGGTAACCAATTTAACAAGGAAGGTGGCTACAGCCGTCCGTCTTACAACCGTGATAATGGCGACCGTCCTTATCGCCCCAGATTTAACAGTGAAAACGGGGACCGCCCGCAGCGTCCTTATAACAGTGACCGCCCTTATCGCCCGCGCTTTAATCCTGGTGCGGACAATGGTGACCGTCCGCAGCGTCCTCGTTACAATAACGATAATGGCGACCGTCCCTATCGTCCGCGCTATAACAGCGAAGGCGGCGACCGTCCGCAACGCCCTTATGGAAACAATTCGGGTGACCGTCCTTACCGTCCGCGCTATAACAGCGAAGGTGGCGACCGTCCGCAACGCCCTTATAATAGTGACCGTCCGCAGCGCCCGCGTTATGGCAATGAGGGTGGTGACCGTCCGCAACGTCCTTATAACGGCGACCGCTCCTACAACAGCGACCGTTCTTATAATACGGACCGTCCCTATCGTCCGCGCTACAACAGCGAAGATGGCGACCGTCCGCAGCGTCCTCGCTACAATAATGAGGGTGGTGACCGTCCTTATCGTCCACGCTTCAATTCGGGTGGTGGAAGACCTGGCGGATACGGCAACAGAGACAGCTATAGCCGTCCAGTCCGTCGTTCGGCCGATTATGACCCCAATGCTAAGTACAGCAAGAAGAAACAGATAGAATATAAGGAGCAGTTTGTGGACCCGAACGAGCCTATCCGCCTGAACAAATTCCTGGCCAATGCCGGTGTTTGCTCCCGTCGCGAGGCTGATGAATTCATCACTGCTGGAGTCGTTTCTGTAAACGGAGAGGTGGTAACGGAATTGGGAACCAAGATTAAGCGTGGCGATGAAGTGAAGTTCCACGACCAGACGGTCAGCATCGAACGTAAGATTTACGTCCTGCTGAACAAGCCGAAAGATACAGTGACTACTTCGGATGATCCCCAGGCACGTCGCACGGTGATGGATTTGGTGAAGGGCGCATGCGACGAACGTATTTATCCGGTAGGTCGTCTGGACCGCAATACTACAGGTGTATTGCTGCTGACAAACGATGGTGACCTGGCTTCCAAGCTGACGCATCCCAAGTATCTGAAGAAGAAGATATATCATGTGCATTTGGACAAGAACCTGACAAAAGCCGATATGGAGCAGATTGCAGCCGGCATTCAACTGGATGATGGGGAAATCCATGCAGATGCCATCAGCTATACGGATGACTTCAAGAAAGATGATGTCGGTATTGAAATCCACTCCGGCAAGAACCGTATCGTGCGTCGTATCTTCGAATCGCTGGGATACAAGGTGATGAAACTGGACCGTGTGTATTTTGCCGGTTTAACCAAGAAAGGCCTGCGCCGCGGCGAATGGCGTTACCTCACGGAACAAGAGGTGAACTTCCTGCGCATGGGTTCTTTTGAGTAATATATATAATAAGGTATAATAACTGTTTTATGGAAAAGATTAGTAGAACAAAGATTGTTGACCTGCTGAAGCGTGAAGATTTTGGCGCTATGGTCAACGTGAAGGGCTGGGTTCGTACCCGCAGAGGTAGTAAGCAAGTAAACTTTATCGCGCTGAATGACGGTTCTACAATAAATAATGTGCAGATTGTAGTAGACTTGGGTAACTTCGATGAGGAGATGCTGAAAGAGATTACTACCGGTGCTTGTTTGAGCGTAAACGGTGTGCTGACGGAATCTGTCGGTTCCGGTCAGAAGGCCGAAGTGCAGGCCCGCGAAATCGAAGTGCTGGGAACTTGCGATAACACGTATCCGTTGCAGAAGAAAGGTCATTCCATGGAGTTCCTCCGTGAGATAGCCCATCTGCGTCCCCGTACCAATACGTTCGGGGCTGTGTTCCGTATTCGTCATAATATGGCGATTGCCATTCACAAGTTCTTCCATGACAGAGGATTCTTCTATTTTCATACTCCGATTATCACGGCTTCCGACTGTGAAGGCGCAGGCCAGATGTTCCAGGTGACTACGAAGAACCTTTACGACTTAAAGAAAGATGAGAACGGTTCCATTATTTACGATGATGACTTTTTCGGAAAGCAGGCCAGCCTGACTGTTTCCGGACAGTTGGAAGGCGAACTTGCCGCTACTGCATTGGGAGCCATCTATACATTCGGTCCTACGTTCCGTGCCGAGAATTCCAATACTCCCCGCCACTTGGCAGAGTTCTGGATGATTGAGCCGGAAGTGGCGTTCAATGATATTACGGACAATATGGACCTGGCGGAAGATTTCATCAAATATTGTGTACAGTGGGCTTTGGACAACTGTGCCGACGATGTGAAGTTCCTCAATGACATGTTTGATAAGGGCTTGATTGAACGTCTGCAAGGTGTCTTGAAAGAAAGCTTCGTGCGCCTGCCTTATACGGAAGGTATCAAGATATTGGAAGAGGCTGTTGCCAAAGGGCATAAGTTTGAATTCCCGGTGTACTGGGGAGTTGACTTGGCTTCCGAACATGAGCGCTATCTGGTGGAAGACCACTTCAAGCGTCCGGTTATCCTGACTGACTATCCGAAGGAAATCAAAGCGTTCTATATGAAGCAGAACGAAGACGGCAAGACCGTGCGTGCCATGGATGTACTCTTCCCGAAGATTGGAGAAATCATTGGCGGTTCCGAACGTGAATCGGATTACAACAAGCTGATGACGCGCATTGACGAACTTCACATCCCGATGAAGGATATGTGGTGGTATCTCGATACCCGTAAGTTCGGTACATGTCCCCACTCCGGGTTCGGTTTGGGCTTTGAGCGCTTGCTGCTGTTCGTTACGGGCATGACGAATATCCGTGATGTCATACCGTTTCCGCGTACGCCGCGCAACGCCGAGTTCTAAGTTTCGGAATATACAAACTGGATAAAATCATCCGCACAAACATTCTGTTGTTTGTGCGGTTTTTTTATACCCAAAAATGTTATAATCTCAAAATAAATCTTTATATTTGTGTCTAGCGGAACGACATAACGTTAACCAACATCATACGAATATGAAACGGAACTATTTCTTTACCATGCTGGCAGCGGTGCTGCTTGCGGTAGCGGGAGCCAATGCGCAGGAGAGCGCAGAGTTTAGGCCTGCGGAACTGGCAGGAATTTGGCAGTTATGTCATTATGTGTCCGAAATCCCGGATGTTCCCGGGATATTGAAACCGAGTAATACCTTTAAAGTGCTGAGTGATGACGGCCGCATTGTCAACTTTACAATGATTCCTGGCAAGGATGCCATCATCACGGGGTATGGGACTTATCAGCAGCTGACGGATAATTCCTATAAGGAAAGTATTGAGAAAAACATCCATCTGCCCATGTTGGACCACAAAGACAATATATTGGAGTTTGAAATAGGGGACGACGGGGTAATGTACCTGAAGTATTTTATAGCTAAGGACTTGAATGGGAATGAACTGAATACATGGTTCCATGAAACATGGAAGCGGGTGGGCATGCCCGCGAAATTCCCCGAGGACCTTGTCCGTTGATATTTCTTTCTCTTTCCCGTTTCTTTCTCAATGCAGCTTTGAAGGTCTTCTATGATGGCATTGGCCGATGAAGGCCGCATCATAAAGAGTTGTTCTAGCGGAGATTCTTTCGTTTCTCCGCAGGATAACTTTGTCTGTTGTATATCAGCCAAGTGGCTCTCTAAAAAAAAGTGGAAAACTTTTGCCAGTTCTAAGAAAAACCGTACCTTTGCAAGCCGATTATTATCTCAAAAGGATAAGCATTTAATTCATAGCGAGTTAATCTTCCATTGTCCGGGATGACTGGCTTGCGGTGAAGAAAAACATTTTAGTAGTAACATTTTAAAAAACAATTAAGAGTGGATACTTTAAGTTACAAGACCATTTCTGCAAACAAAGCTACAGTGACTAAAGAATGGGTCATTGTTGACGCTACAGACCAGGTATTGGGTCGTCTGGGCGCAAAAGTTGCGAAACTGTTGAGAGGAAAGTATAAACCTAACTTTACCCCTCACGTAGATTGTGGCGATAATGTAATCATTATCAACGCCGACAAAGTAAAATTAACCGGTAACAAGTGGAATGACAAGGTATATCTGTCATATACAGGTTATCCTGGCGGCCAGAGAGAAATCACTCCTGCCCGTTTGCAGGCAAAACCGAACGGTGATGACAAGTTACTGAGAAAAGTAGTAAAGGGTATGTTGCCTAAGAACAAGTTGGGCGCAAAATTGCTGGGCAATATGTATGTATATGCCGGCAGCGAGCACAAACACGATGCTCAGAACCCGAAAATGATTGATATTAACGTACTTAAATAAGAGATAATGGAAGTAGTAAATGCATTAGGCAGACGTAAAAGTGCAATTGCACGTATTTTCGTAAGCGAAGGTACTGGAAAGATTACTATTAATAAGAGAGACCTCGCAGAGTACTTTCCATCAAGCATTCTTCAGTATGTAGTTAAACAGCCGTTGAATAAGCTGGGTGTTGCTGAAAAGTACGACATCAAAGTTAATCTCTGCGGTGGCGGTTTCACCGGCCAGTCTCAGGCTTTGCGTTTGGCAATTGCCCGCGCACTGGTGAAAATCAATGCTGAGGACAAGGCTGCTCTCCGTTCTGAAGGTTTCATGACTCGTGATCCTCGTTCTGTTGAACGTAAGAAACCGGGACAACCGAAAGCACGTCGTAGATTCCAGTTCAGTAAACGTTAAGAGTTGGAGAACGGTTGGGGCGGACAAGTTGCTTAATTCTCGACTTTCACCTCTCAACTCTCAACTGAAAAGCGTTTAGTATCTAAACTACCGGGACTCTTCAGATTCAGACTACCCGGCGGTTGGTTTAGAAGAAACAAAAAAGAAAGTAAACGATTAATTTAAAAGAAAATGTCTAGAACAAATTTTGATACATTATTAGAAGCCGGTTGCCACTTCGGTCACTTGAAAAGAAAGTGGAACCCTGCAATGGCTCCTTACATCTTCATGGAGCGCAATGGTATTCACATCATTGACCTCAACAAGACGGTTGCTAAAATTGACGAAGCTGCTGAAGCTTTGAAGCAAATCGCTAAATCAGGAAAGAAAGTCCTGTTTGTTGCTACTAAAAAACAAGCTAAGCAGGTGGTTGCCGATAAGGCTGCATCTGTAAATATGCCTTATGTAATCGAGCGTTGGCCGGGTGGTATGTTGACTAACTTCCCGACTATCCGTAAGGCTGTCAAGAAGATGGCTACCATCGACAAGTTGACAAGCGACGGTACCTATTCAAACCTCTCCAAGAGAGAAATTCTTCAGATTTCACGTCAACGTGCAAAGTTGGACAAGACTTTGGGCTCTATCGCTGACCTGACTCGTCTGCCGTCTGCTCTGTTCGTTATCGACGTAATGAAGGAAAACATCGCAGTTCGTGAAGCTAATCGTCTGGGGATTCCCGTATTCGGTATCGTTGATACAAACTCCGATCCTACGAATATCGATTTCGTAATCCCGGCAAATGATGACGCTACTAAGTCAGTAGAAGTTATTCTTGATGCTTGCTGCGCTGCTATGCAGGAAGGTCTGGAAGAACGTAAGGCCGAAAAGGTAGACATGGAAGCTGCCGGTGAAGCTCCTGCCAACAAAGGTAAGAAGAAAGCTACAAAAGCAAGACTCGACAAGTCCGACGAGGAAGCAATCAATGCCGCTAAGGCTGCTGCTTTCATGAAGGAAGAAGAGGCTTAATCATACTGTTGAGAGTTGAGAATTGAAAGTTGAGAGTTACTTTACGGCAATTCTCAATTCTCTATTCTCAACTCTCAATTACTTTATAAGGATATTATTAACAATTAAAATAAAAAGATATTATGGCTGTAAGTATGGCTGATATAACCAAGCTCCGCAAGATGACCGGTGCTGGTATGATGGATTGCAAAAATGCTTTGACTGAAGCTGAAGGCGATTTCGACAAGGCAATGGAAATTATCCGTAAGAAGGGACAAGCTGTTGCAGCTAAGCGTTCAGATCGCGAGGCTTCTGAAGGCTGTGTGCTGGCTAAGACTACGGGTGACTTTGCCGTTATCATCGCTCTGAAGTGCGAAACTGACTTCGTGGCTCAGAATGCTGATTTCGTGAAATTGACTCAGGACATTCTGGACCTTGCCGTGGCTAACAAGTGCAAGACTCTGGACGAAGTAAAAGCTCTGCCGATGGGCAACGGTACTGTACAGGATGCTGTAACAGACCGTAGCGGTATCACTGGCGAGAAGATGGAGTTGGATGGTTACATGACTGTAGAAGGTGCAAGCACTGTGGTTTATAACCACATGAACAGAAATGGCCTCTGCACTATTGTTGCTTTCAACAAGGCTGTTGAAGAAGGACTGGCTAAGCAGATTGCCATGCAGATTGCTGCCATGAACCCGATTGCAGTAGACGAAGATGGCGTATCTGAAGAAATCAAGCAGAAGGAAATAGATGTTGCTATCGAGAAGACAAAAGCTGAACAGGTACAGAAGGCTGTTGAGGCTGCTTTGAAGAAGGCTGGTATCAACCCGGCTCACGTGGACAGCGAAGACCACATGGAAAGCAACATGGCCAAAGGCTGGATTACTGCTGAAGACGTGGCAAAGGCAAAGGAAATCATTGCTACTGTTTCTGCCGAGAAAGCTGCACATCTGCCTGAACAAATGATTCAGAATATTGCTAAGGGCCGTCTTGGCAAGTTCTTGAAAGAAGTTTGCTTGCTGAACCAGGAAGACATCATGGACGGCAAGAAGACAGTTAGAGAAGTCTTGAAAGAAGCTGATCCTGAATTGAAGGTTGTTGACTTCAAACGTTTTACTTTGCGCGCTGAATAATTCCGCTTAGAAACGATTCTATAAAAAGAAGTGGCCGTATATGGAGTTGAATTCCTAAACGGTCACTTTTTTATGCCTCTACAGTTGCAGTGAGACGGATGATGCGTTTATCCCACGGGCTTGGTTTGCGTGTATCCTTCTGCCTTCAGGAGGTCGATGACACGTTGTTTGAAGTCGCCTTGCACGATGATTTCTCCATCTTTGGCACTTCCGCCTACTCCACATTTACTTTTCAGCAATTTGCCCAGTTCTTTCAGATTATTGTCGGTGCCCACGAAACCGGTGACAAGAGTGACGACTTTGCCACCCCGGTTCTTGCGGTCCAGCTGTACACGCAGGCGTTGTTGTGCAGGGGAGGGTAGCTTGCTCCTCATCGTCATTCATCTCATAGTTGTAGTCCGGGTTGGTGGAATAGACTATATTCAACCGTTCTTTCCAATCATTATTCTTCATACTTCTTTCTTTTAAACTTCCCAAAAGTACGATATTATGTGGAATTATGCAATTAGAAATTATGTTAAGCTTTTGTTGCATCCGTGTTACTGATTAGAAAAAGCACTACTTTGTCAATCGCAATATTGAGAACTTAAATAAGAAACTATGAGCAGTCCGTTACAGAAAAGAAACCATGAAGGTGCCGGAACCTACCTTGCGCCGGCTTCCGTGGTACCTTTCTAATGTAAAGTTGCTGAAACAAAAGGGGGAACGATTCGTATCATCCACCCAGATTTCCAAGGAAATCAATATTGATGCTTCACAAATTGCCAAAGACCTTTCGTATGTCAATATCTCGGGGCGTACGCGTGTGGGCTATGAGGTGGACACACTGATAGCTGTACTGGAGGACTTCCTGGGATTTACCAATATACACAAAGCCTTTCTGTTCGGTGTCGGAAGCTTGGGAGGTGCCTTGCTGCGCGACTCGGGCCTAAGCCATTTCGGTTTGGAGATAGTGGCTGCTTTCGATGTGAAGCCCGAACTGGTGGGTACGACACTGAGCGGCATCCCCATCTATCACTCGGACGAGTTCAAGCAGAAGATGCAGGAGTACGATGTCAATATAGGCGTGCTGACGGTACCTATCGAAATAGCCCAGCAGATAACGGATTCCATGGTAGAGGGCGGTATCAAGGCCGTATGGAACTTCACCCCGTTCCGTATCCGTGTTCCCGAGAACATTGTCGTGCAGAACACTTCCCTTTATGCCCATCTGGCCGTGATGTTTAACAGACTGAACTTTAACGAAATCAAGTAATGAAGATTATTGCTGTAGGAATGAACTATGCTCTGCACAACAAAGAGCTGGGACATACACACGAGAATAAGGAACCGGTTATTTTCTTGAAACCCGATTCGGCCATTCTGAAAGATGGCAAGCCTTTCTTTATCCCCGATTTTTCCAACGAGGTACATTATGAGACGGAAGTGGTGGTGCGCATCTGCCGTTTGGGCAAGAATATTGCTCCTCGCTTTGCCCATCGCTATTATGATGCGGTGACGGTGGGCATCGACTTCACGGCACGCGACTTGCAACGTAAGTTCCGTGAGGCGGGTAATCCGTGGGAGCTTTGCAAAGGTTTCGACAATTCGGCAGCTATCGGCACCTTTGTCCCTTTGGAACAAGTGGGCGGCAATGTACAGAATCTGGACTTCCATCTGACGATTGATGATAAGGAGGTGCAACGTGGCCATACATCGGATATGTTGTTCCGGGTAGATGATATCATTGCCTATGTCAGTCGCTTCATGACCTTGAAAATCGGTGACTTGCTGTTCACGGGTACCCCTGTGGGAGTAGGTCCCATCAGCATCGGACAGCACTTGCAGGGCTATCTTGGGGAAGGGAAAGTACTTGACTTCAATATCCGGTAAATATGTTTAGCTGTCTTATCTTGATATAGGTAGACACATTTACAAACTAATAAATGTGTTACTATTATGACTTCAAAACGAAAGCTTTATCGTGAAGATGAAAACTGTTTTTCTTCACTCTTACTACCAATCAGGTATGAGTAAGCATGCCTTTTGCCGGGCACATGGCATTTGTTGCCCTGCCTTGCTAAATAGTTGGATTAAAAAGTATTCAAATTTAGCAGAAGAGCTATCTTTGCCTTCTGAACAAGAATCACCAGATATGTCCAATCGCAGCAAGGAAGCCTACAAAGATGAAAATGCCCAATTAAAAAAGCGCATTAAAGAGCTGGAGAAAGCTCTGTCTTTCTCCAAGCTGGAAACAGAAGCCCGTGAATTGATGATTACGCGTGCTGAAGAACTCTTCAACATCCCTATCAGAAAAAAATCTGGGGCCAAATCGTAACGGAACTGGTCAGTCAGCGCAACCTGAAAGTTGCGTTGGCCTGCCGTCTGTTTGGCCATTGTCGTCAAGCCTACTACCAGTCAAAGGCTGACATTGAGAGTCAGATACATAGGGAACGTCTCATGCTGGATGCTGTCCGTGATATCCGTATCGAAGATCCGGGTATAGGCTGTTACAAACTGTGGATTATGCTCACCGTGCTTTTGAGCCGGGTTCATGCCTGGGCGGGACAGCTTTTATGCATTGCTCCGGCAACACCGCTTGATGCTTCCTGCCCGCAAGACCCGGCATACGACGAACTCCAACCATCGCTATCACAAGTGGAAGAACTTAATCAAAGGAGTGACCTTGACTTCAGCCAACCACTTGTGGGTCAGTGACATTACTTATATACCACTTACCAATGGTGAAGTCTGTTATCTGCATCTGATTACGGATGCTTACCCCATAAGATACAGGGATGGGTGCTTACCGACACCTTATGGGTATCGGCAACCATCAATGCATTGCAACAGGCTATAGAGCAGGCTGTTGAAATGAAAGGAAGTGAAATCTTATAGGCCTGATACATCACTCAGACCGTGGCGTACAATACTGTTGCGACCCATATGTGGCACTTCTTCAGAAACATGGCATTGCCGTCAGTATGACGGAAGACTACAAACCCACCGACAATGCCGTTGCGGAACGTATCAACGGGATTATTAAGGCGGAAAGCAGCCATCCTCGAGGCCGGTTCAACGACATCGGGCATGCAAGAAATGTCATAGCTCGCTACATACATTTCTATAACCATCGCAGACCGCATATGAGTATCGGGTATAAAATACCTGCTGTGGCGCATCTGGAGAAGGGAATACAGAAGAAAATGTGGAAGAAGAAAAAATATCCTTCCACAAGTAGCAATGAAAAGAAGGATGCAATATCTTTGCAAAGCCGGACAAGCAAGTACGGGTTCTGCAAATCCAGCAAGATGACTGTCAACAGAATCAGGACAACTCACTTTGCTGTGTCTACTATATCAGCAGGGCTTGGGAAGAAGTGGCTACTAAACCAGTACAACATTCCAAGAACCGTCTACTGATATCGGTTATAAAAAGAAAAAGCGTCTAGCTAAATCAGGAAAAGACAAGCTTGTTTTGACTGGTCTTGTTTGTGTTATTAGCCATGGTATTTTATCACCATATCATTCCTTTATACCTTTAAGAGTTAAATCCTATTTTTTATTAAATAGGTATGGTGTTACAAGAATAAAAATATTATTTTTGCGATAAGATTTTGAGATAAATTAGCCTATAAAAGCTTTATGATTTTTAAAAGGTATAGTTTGTACTCCTTTATGAAGAGTGTTGAGTTAGTGGCGATTGGTGTAGTTCCTTTCGTACAGAAAGTTGTAATGATTTTAATTTTAATTCTATGAGAACAAGATATAATCTGGTTATCCATGTTTCTGTTATCTTTCTGTTATTTCTGTTTAATAATTATTCTTCGGCTTATAATTTGCGGCAGTATTCCAGCAAGAATGGACTTTCCAATAGTGCAGTATTATCTATTTGTCAGGATGGGGATGGTTTTATGTGGTTTGGTTCTTGTGAGGGGGTCAACTTTTGATGGGCTGAACTTTCAGTTGTACAACCCCATTGATAAGAAAAAGATATTGTCTGGGAATATAGTAGAGAGTATATTGAAGCTGAGAATAATATTTTGTGGATTCAGACCAATTATGGTCTTGATCGTTTGGAGAAGTATTCTCAAACGGTACATTCATTCAGGCAGTTTAAGGGGAAAAACTGGGTAGTGAATAGTACGGATAATAGAATCTTTGTCGTTAATAGTGATAATTACATTTATTATTATGTGCCTGAGGAACAGCAATTTCGTGGAATACAAGTAGATAACCTCATAGCAGATGACATCCTCGAGGTTGCTATTGACAAAAGAAATATATTGTGGATATTTATGAAAAGCGGAAACAATCTTAGTTTTCAATCAATTCTAATCCTGATGGAAGTATCTCTTTAGAACCTAAAAACTGTTTGATGATGAGGAGAAGGTCATGTGGTGTTTTATGATGACGATACCTTTTATATTGTGGATAATAAATATGCCCTTTATGAATATGACCCTGCTAGTTGCAATAAGTATTATATCTATGATTTGTCTGATGAAGTAAAACGGTACGGAGAAATTTCAGCTATAATTCAGCATAAAGGTGAATATTTTATTGGTTTTAAATCAAGTGGACTGATTGTTTTGCAGCATATTCCAGAATCTAAAGATAGATATTCTATTCACGATATAAATATCAAATCCGGTATCTTTGTATAGAAAAAGATAAATTTCAGGATATTATATGGGTGGGTACTGATGGGCAGGGGTGTATATGTATTACAATGATTCCTATACCTCAGGACGACGTTGTTGAGAGATTTGCCATACAATCTAAATACGCCGATAAGAACATTTTATATTGATGAATACGGTACTTTTTGGTTTGGAACAAAAGGGAATGGCATTGTGAAAATTGAAAATTATGACGCGGCTGTTAATGAAGGAGAAAAATCAGTGCAGTTTCTTACGAATAATAGCTTGTTAAAAAGTAACTCTGTCTATACAATAGTACCTGGTAAGAAAGATATTTTATGGATAGGCAGTGAAAATGGTCTGAATTATTATTCATATAAAAGTAGTAGTATAAAGAATATAGATATTTTAGGCGGTAACAAACCTTTAAGATATGTATATTCTGTTTGTGAATTTAATGATTCTACTCTTTGGATTGCTACGGTGGGTGAAGGGATTGTAAAGGCTAAGCTTGGCGAAAAAGACGGCAATCCGGTATTGAAGAAAGATACGACCTTTTTGTTTGATAATGGTGTAATTCCTTCCAACTATTTTTTCACCTCTTATAAGGAGAACGATTCGATTATCTGGTTTGGCAATAGAGGATATGGAGCCTATAAAATTAATAATCGTACCAATAAAATAGAAGTTTACAGTTTAAATGAAGGAAGCGAAAGCCAGACATTGAACGATGTGTTTTCTATTTTAAAGAGTGACAAAAGCTATTGGTTTGCTACAAGTTATGGGCTTGCCCGAATTTATTATGATAGAGATAGATATGTATTTGACAAGACAAATGTTTTGCCGAAGAATGTGATACATGGAATGTTGCAGGATGAATACAATAATTTGTGGTTGAGCACTAATCGAGGATTGATAAAGTATAATGTTTCGGAGAATACCTTCCAGACATATTGGAAGCAGAACGATCTTCAGGTAACAGAGTTCAGTGATGGGGCATACTTCAAGCATATACCTTCCGGCACTTTGTTTTTTGGAGGGATAAACGGTTTTGTCACTGTTTCGGTCAATGGATTTCCTAAACTGGATTATAATCCGGAAATTCAATTTAGCAACTTATCTATATTCGGTAAAGAGTATAATATAAATGATTTTGTAAGTATTGAAAATAGTAGGAAAATATAACTTTGAATTATGAACAAAATTTTTCTCTTTATCGTTTACTGCTATAGATTATATAAATGGGAATGATTATACTTATTTTTATAAACTTGCAGAACTTAGTGATATTTGGATTGACAATGGAGGCTCAATTCCGCATCATTCACCAATATTTCTCCGGGCAGATATACTTTGTTGGTGAAGTATAGGAATAATATTACAGGTAAGGAAAGTGCGGTTCAGTCACTTGTGATAAACATATCATACCCGTGGTATCAGACTACTTTGGCATATGTGGTCTATACTTTATTGTTGTTATTGGTTGGTTACTGTATTGTACGGCTGAGTATTAAATGGTATAGAATGAAAAAGAGAATATCGTAGAAAAGCTGACAAGAAAACAACGCGAAGATGTTTATGAATCAAAATTACGATTCTTTACTAATATAACTCACGAACTGTGTACTCCCTTGACGTTAATATATGGTCCTTGCGAAAAGATTATTTCATACGACAAATCAGATAGCCTCATTATTAAATATGCCAAATTGATTAAGCATAATGCGGAGGAACTGAATAGTCTGATTGCAGAACTAATTGAATTCAGACGTTTGGAGACGGGACATAAAAAGTAGAGATAAAATCCTGTCCCATATCAGAATTAGCCCGTAATATAGCTGAACCTTTTCAGAATTGACAAGTAATAAGCTGCTTGATTATAGAATAAATATAGTCGACAATATATATTGGAACTCTGATTCGGGATGCTTGAATAAGATAATTACTAATCTTATATCCAATGCTTTTAAATATGCATCAGTCAAAGGAAAAATAAGTGTAGATGTGTATGTTGAAGACAAAAAGCTGTATATTGTTGTAGCTAATACAGGCAAAGGGATTAAAGAAGATGATCTTTCTAAGATTTTTGATAGATATACCGTACTTGATAATTTTGAAGACCAGAATAAAGCACATGAAACGTCGCGAAATGGATTGGGTTTGGCTATATGCAATAATATGGTGAAATTGTTAGAGGGAGAAATAACCGTAACCAGTGTGCTTAATGATATAACGACTTTTACTGTAATTCTCCCTGAATTGTCAATAGAGCAAGCTACGGAGGGTGATGAGTTTTTTGGTAATGCAAGTGTGACTGTTATAGAGAACGTTTCCCGAAAAATGGAGGAAACCAGTTCTGTTCCTGAGATTGTCATTCCTGAATATGACAAGAATAAGCAGACAATAATGATTATAGATGATGATTCGGCCATGCTATGGTTTGTTACAGAAATATTTATTGATAAATATAATGTAATTCCCATTAATAATTCAACAGAGGTGATGTCTTGTTTGGAGCAGAGTTCACCGGACATAATCATATCGGATATTATGATGCCGGACATTGACGGTATCTCTCTTACTACATTGATAAAGGGAGATAAATTGCGCAAACATATACCAATGATTCTTTTATCTGCCAAGAATACGGTGGAGGATCAGGTAAGGGGTATTGATTCCGGAGCAGAGGTTTATATAACCAAGCCTTTCAGTGTGAGATATTTGGAAAAAGTAGTGGAACGGCTCATCAAGAGAAAAGAAGACTTGAAGCAATATTTCTCTTCGGCTGTGAGCTCATTTGAGATAAATGAGGGTAAGCTGGTGCACGAGGAAGATAAGAAATTCATGGAAAAAGTATATCAGGTAATCGATTCGAATATTACTAATCCGGAGCTTTCTATTGAAACCATTAGCTCTTCTTTAGGATACAGTACGCGTCAGTTTTATCGGAGAATAAAAGAAATAACTCCTAAGAAGCCGAATGATATAATCAGAGAGTATAAGCTGGATATTGTGAAGAAACTATTAATTAATACAAACTTGTCTGTTGAAGAGATTATGGATAGGACCGGCTTTATCAACCGGGGAAACTTCTTCAAAATATTTTCTCAGAAATTTGAAATGACCCCTAAAAAATATAGAGAGCAGATGCGTAAAGACATCACAAAAACAAATTTGGAAAATTCTTAAGAAGCTTTCTGTCTTTCAGACCATATTCGTACATCTTTGTCGCGTTTGAGTACTCTTATTAAGGAAGGGATGCACTAATTTTGCTATCAAATAATCTAATACGGACTTAAAAATTGGATGTATGAATTGGAATATTGTAAAAGGTGCATGTCTTGCACTACTGCCTGTTGCCGGTACCTTAAAAGCACAGGAGAAACCGAACATTGTAGTAATCTTGGCAGATGATCTTGCTTCGAATGAGATTAGTTGCTATGGAGGGAAGAACCTCAAGACTCCGAATATTGATCGGATAGCTGAAGAAGGAATCAGATTCACTAATAACTTTGCCTCTTGTGCAATGAGTGTGCCTATTCGGGCTTCCTTATATACCGGACTCTATCCTGCTCGGCACGGCTCTTATCAAAATCATAAAATATCCTATTCTGATATAAAGAGCGTCACGTATTATCTGCCCCAGGCGGGTTATCGGGTAGGGCGTGCAGGAAAAACGCATACTGTTCCTAAAAGTGTTTTCAATTTTGAGAAGGTTCCGGGGTTTGAGGAGAACTGTATTGCTGTGACTGCTGACTATACAGTGGATGGCATTCGTGACTTTATGCGACAGGACAGTCCGTTTTGCTTATTTGTTTGCAGTACGCTTTCCCACGCTCCGTGGACATGCGGAAATAAGGATGAATTTGATGCAGATAAGGTTATACTGCCTCCTAACTGCGTTGATAATAAAGGAACGCGTGAACTTTTCAGACGTCTTTTGGCTGAAATCCGGGCTTTGGATAATCAGGTTGGTGATGTATTGAAAACTATTGAAGAGGTTGGCAAACTGGATAATACTTTAGTTGTATTTCTTGGAGAACAAGGTCCACAGTTGCCGGGAGGAAAATGGACTTGCTGGAACTACGGTCAAAGCAGTGCATTGGTGGCTCGCTATCCTGCAAAAATAAAGGCCAAATCGACCAGTGATGCTATCGTTCAGTATGAAGATATTCTACCTACTTTAATGGAATTTGTCGGTGGAGATGAAATAGAGGGCATTGATGGGAAAAGTTTCCTGAAGGCATTGTTCGGCAAAGAGAAAGAACACCGTCGCTTTGCTTACGGTATACATAATAATATCCCGGAAGGGACAGCCTATCCGATACGTAGCATCAGGGACAAGAGATATAAACTGATATTGAACTTGACTCCTGAAGTAGAGTATTTTGAAAAACATCTGATGAATCTTAAGAATGAAAGAAGCGTTTGGGCAAGCTGGATTGAGAGTACAAAACAGATAAACGGGCAAGATATTTTGTTGACAGATATGTAAAACGTCCTGCAATAGAGTTTTATGATATGCAGAAAGATCCTGGGAGTTGAATAATTTGGCAGAAGAAAAGTATGCGAAACGTATTGCTATGATGAAAGGGGAACTTGAGGCGTGGATGCGGCAGCAGGGTGATACGGGAGCTCAAATGGACGTGAAAATAAAGAAGCAATGATGAAAAAGGAAAAAATGTGTTTACTGGGACTATTGCCTGCCCTGACAGTCCCTATGACATTGCCTTGTCTGGCAGGGAATAACGCTGAGTTGCCTCCTAATATTATAGTTGTGCTTACGGATGATATGGGTTATGGTGATATTGGTATATATGGTGGTAAATTTATACCTACTCCCAATATTGACCGTATGGCAGAAGAAGGTTCACGGTTCAATCAATATTATAGTGCATCTCCTATCAGTTCTCCTTCGCGTTGTGGCCTACTGACCGGGATGTACCCGGGCAAGTGGCATATAACCACTTATTTACAAGGAAAGGCTGGAAACAAAGCTGCGGAAATGGCCGACTATTTGGACCCTTCGGCTCCCACCTTGCCCAAAGTGATGAAGAATGCCGGATATAAAACCGGTCATTTCGGGAAATGGCATTTGGGAGGGGGACGGGATGTCCGGAATGCTCCCCCTTTTGTCGCTTATGGATATGACGAATATTGCAGCACCTATGAAAGCCCTCAACCGGATTCGTTACTTACGGCAACGGATTGGATTTGGTCTCCGCAGGATAGTGTAAAGCGATGGAATAGAACAGCCTATTTCGTTGATAAAACGCTGGCTTTTTTAGAACGTCACAGAGGAGAAGCTTGTTTTGTGAACTTATGGCCGGATGACATGCATACTCCGTGGGTTGGAAACTTTGAGCAACAGCAGGTCTTTCCGGACGGGCAGGAATCGGAAAAGAACTTTCGGGTGGTGCTTGCCGAATATGATAGGCAAATAGGACGTTTGCTGCGTGAAATTAAAAATATGAATCTTGAAAACAATACCATTGTCATTTTTACCAGTGACAACGGGCCTGCACCCAGTTTCAAGGGAAGCCGGGCCGGTAATATGAGAGGATGTAAAGCTTCATTGTTCGAGGGAGGTATACATATGCCCTTTATAATATGGGATACAAAAGGCGAAATTCCTTCGGGGAAAACGGACGATACTACGGTGGTCAGCGCTCTGGATTTGTACAAGAGTTTGAGTTCACTTGCTGGAATCAAATTGCCTGCTGATTGTAAAAGTGATGGCATGGACATGAGTGCGGCTTTGAAAGGGGTTCCGCAGGAAAGGAGAGAACCTCTCTTTTGGGAATATAGAAGAAATGAAAGCAAAGCATTCCCCCGGCCTGCAGACAAAGATGTCAGTCCGGCTATTGCGGTGCGGTATGGCAAGTGGAAACTGTTGGTTGATAAAGACAGTACAAATGTCTTATTGTATGATTTGGAGGATAATTTGAGGGAAAACGTTGATTTAAGCAAGAAACATCCTCAGGTGGCAAGTCGGTTGAGTAAATTGGCTCTTGAGTGGTGGAATTCTTTACCGGAATTTTGACCTTATATAATAGTATGTAATACTAATTGAAATACAAAAAATGAGAAAGAGTTATTTCTTGTGCGGAACATCCGCCTTGTCGATGTTGTCTGCTATGCCGTGTATGGCAGACGAAACAATACGAACCAGCAAAGAAACTGATGAAAGACCTAATATTGTACTTATTATGGCAGATGACATGGGATATTCGGATGTTGGGTGTTATGGCGGTGAGATTCCGACTCCCAATATTGACCGGTTGGCACAAAAGGGAGTACGATATACGCAGTTTTATAATTCTGGACGTTCTTGTCCTACCCGTGCCAGCTTGCTGACCGGACTTTATCCGCAGCAGGCCGGCATCGGAGCTATGTCTGAAGATCCCGGCATCAAGAAAGGAGAAAAACATCCGGAAAATAGAGGAGTCCATGGTTATATGGGTTTTCTCAACCGTAATTGTGTGACAATTGCTGAGGTGCTGAAAGAGGCTGGCTATCATACATACATGACAGGCAAATGGCATGTTGGGATGCATGGCAAGGAAAAGTGGCCGTTGCAGAGGGGATTTGAGCATTTTATGGAATACTGGCCGGTGCTTCCAGCTATTTGAAACCTCAGGGCGGACGGGGCTTGACTCTGGATAATACGAATTTGCCTGCTCCTCAATCCCCCTATTATACAACGGATGCTTTTACTGATTATGCCATTCGGTTTATAGATGAACAGACGGATGATAATCCGTTCTTTCTTTACTTGGCGTACAATGCTCCCCATTGGCCGCTACATGCCAAAGACAAGGATTTGGAAAAGTTTGCAGGCAAATATGACAAGGGATGGGAAGCCGTTCGTGAAGAGCGTTACCGGAAAATGGTTGAATTGGGTATAGTCAATCCTGATTGGAAATTGGCCGAATGGGAATCTCGTGCCTGGAATGAGCTTACGGAAGCAGAACGTGATAGTTCGTCCTTGCGGATGTCTGTTTATGCCGCCCAAGTTTACTGCATGGATTATAACATTGGAAAGTTGATTGATTATCTGGAAGAAGAAGGTAAGCTTGACAATACTCTTATACTTTTTCTCTCGGATAATGGGGCATGTGCAGAACCTTATTCGGAAAAAGGTTTCGGAAGCACAAGTGAGATTAATAAGCTTGACAGCTGGGTTCATCCTTCTTATGGACTGCCTTGGGCACAGGTTAGCAATACACCGTACCGGAAATATAAAGTACGGGCCTATGAAGGAGGCATTGCTACCCCATTGATTATTTCCTGGCCGGAAGTGCTTGGAAAGTATAGCAACCAGATAAGAAGAAACGTAGGTTTTGTTCCTGATATCATGGCTACATTTGTAGAGGTTGCCAGAGCAGAATATCCGACAACTTATCATGACGGAAATTCGATTATTCCTATGGCAGGAACTAGCTTGATGTCAACGGTTCATAATCCTGATAAACAAATACATGAATATATCTTCGGTGAACACTTCAATAATTGTTTTGTACGGTGGAAAAATTGGAAAGCTGTAAAGGATGAAAAATGAAGGAGTGGGAACTGTATGATATTGAAAAGACAGAACTGAGTGGAATAATGTAGCTGCTGAGTATCCGGATGTGCTGAAGAAGATGGTCCGGAAATGGGAGGAGTGGGCGAACGAATGCTACATCTTCCCTAAAGGCTGAACTAAACCATCGTTTCCAACAAAGTTTAGTTGTTCTATCCCCATTTGCTTGCACTTTTTGATAGTTTGATAATAATCAATCTGTTATGTGTGTAAGCAGGATTTTTACTTCCATATTATTTCTACTAATTCAGTGAGTATAAGTGTATTACAGGTGGAGGTAACTGTGGAAGTAATAGTGTAAGCAGATTTATCTTCCACTTCTTTTATATAACTGTTCCGTTGTATGGTAAAAGTATAATGTATTAGTTCATAGTATTGAACACTTTGTTTCATACCTATAGAACAAAGTGTTTTCTATAAGGAAACAAGTTGTTCCTAATAGTGAAACGAACTGTTTCAAGGTATGGAACACTTTGTTTCATCAAGACAAACAGACCATTTGACGGTTACAACGGGTTTCCGGTTATAGATTGGGGGCTGTCATTAGTAGATTTAGTCATTAAATAAAAACATTATGAATTTGAAAGTGAAAACAAAACCTTGTTTTATGCCTTCCGGCATTATTGAACATGCCTTTTTTCGGACTCTCTGCATTCGGAGCGAATACGGAGAAAGGTAATGATAAGGGGAACGGGCCGAAGCGTCCTAATATTCTTGTCCTGCTGACGGACGACCAGACTTTCAGCACTATCCATGCTTGGGGTAACGGTACAATCCAGACCCCGAATATGGACCGGCTTGTCAGCCGTGGTATATCATTCACCCAAACTCACGTAATGGGAGGTTTCAATGGTGCTATTTCGCAGCCCAGCCGTGCAATGCTTCTTACCGGGCGTGGTTTGATGGATATACATCGCAATGGCGGCGTTATTCCGGAAAATGAAAGAACTTTTCCGGAACTATTCCGTGAGAATGGCTACACGACTTTTGCAACTGGTAAATGGCACAGTGACAATGCCTCGTTTACCCGTTCGTTTTCTACAGGTGCAAACCTTTTTTTCGGTGGAATGCATCCTTACGGGAAATACAATGAACTGGGACATCGGTGCCCTTACCTGCATCAGTACGATCCGGCAGGGAAGTACAATAATACCAACGGTAAATGGGTGGATGCGTCACTCAATACCTTTTCGTCCGAATTATATGCCGATGCTGCTATCAGATTTCTTGAAGCTAAGGCGTCGGACGACACTCCTTTTTTGATGTATGTTGCATTTACTTCGCCTCATGATCCGCGCAATGTGTTGCCTCACTACGGACATAAATACGCTAGTACTGAGGTTCCGATGCCCGAGAATTTTGTTGCACAACACCCATTTGACAACGGTGACCTTAATGAACGCGATGAAAAGTTGCTTTCCACTCCTCGCATTTCGGCTCAGGTACTTACTGAAAGGGCTAATTATTATGGCATGGTGAGCGAAGTGGATTTTCAGATAGGACGTATCCTTGATGTACTTGAAAGCAGTGGCAAGGTTGATAATACCATCATTGTTTTTACGTCGGACAACGGTCTTTGTGTCGGGGAACATGGGCTGCTGGGCAAGCAGAACTTGTATGAAGCAGCAGTGAGAGTACCTTTGGTAATATGCGGTCCCGGCATTCCACAGAATGCGATGTGTGATGCTTATTGTTATCTTTATGATATTTATCCCACTCTTTGTGAGCTTGCGGATATAGAAGTGCCGCCTACTGTTAAAGGCCTTTCATTGGCACAAACCATACAGAACCCCATGGTAAAAAAACGCGAGGACATACTATTGGCATACATCAACCTCCAGCGTGCCATTAAAAAGGATAACTTTAAACTTATACTCTACAATGTTGGAGGGCAACGTCATCCTCAGCTTTTCGACCTTGAGGCCGACCCGATGGAGATGAACAACCTTTATGATGATCCTAACTACAGCAAAAAGCGCGACGAACTTACCGCATTGCTTTATGCCCGGATGAAAGCTGTCGGTGACTTTTGTGATCCAGCAAAACCGGATTGGGGATATCCAGTAAAACTGAAATGGAATCAGGTTATTCAAGTTAATCCGTGAAGCCAGTGCTTGGGAGAAGTTATAAAAATGCCTTAACACGCTCTTTTATAGATGGGGAGTACGGTATTGGTACAGAAAAGTACGAATTCCTACTTTTCCCTATAGTGATGCTTTTATGGCTGGAATCCGTACTCAGGATGTACTTATTCAGTCTATATTTGCACCATCAAATCATGATGAGAAACACATATCGCGAATATGAGTAGTTAATTAAATCTTAAGTATTATGAAAGTAATAACCGGTTCTTTTAGTTTCTGAATTTTAGAATTAATAAGTTTAATCATTAAATCAAGACTTGTATGATTTTTGAAAAGTATAAACCACTGATTTTAGGTTTATGGGCTTTGTTTTCCTTCTCTGTATATAGTGGAAATATATATGCCAAACAAACCGAAAATACTACTGTTCCTCAGCCGGTACAAAATGCAACGGTAAAAGGTGTGGTAAAAGATGCGACAGGAGAACCTCTGATTGGGGTGAGTGTAGTTGTCAAAGGAACCACCAATGGTGCCGTAACAGATGTAAATGGTAATTTCTCGATTGCATGTAGTGCAAATGATATTTTGGTATTTTCATATATTGGTTATGATAAAATAGAGGTGAAGGCAGGAAATGCTTCTTTCCATACAATTACTATGAAAGAAGATAGTGAATTGCTGGATGAAGTAATTGTCATTGGTTACGGTACGACTACCCGTAAACATGTAATTGGCGCAGTAGACCAGATTCGTGATGATGTGATAAAGGATCGTCCTGTAGCCAATATAACTCAAGCATTACAAGGTGCGACGCCAAGTCTATCTATACAACAACGCAACATGAATCCTAATAATAATAATATTAATATTAATATCCGTGGAGTCAGTTCTATGAATAACAATGATCCCTTGGTTGTGATTGATGGCATGGCAGCAAATGATATTAATGCAATGAATCTGCTTAATCCGAATGATATAGAGTCCGTTTCTGTTTTGAAGGATGCGGGTACGGCGGCCATCTATGGCTCTCGTTCGGCAAATGGAGTTATCTTAATTACAACTAAGCAGGGACGAACTGATATGAAACCGGTTGTTACGTTTACTGCATCTGTAGGAAATCAAAATCCTGATATATTATTAAAACCTGTATCAGGATATCAGAATGCATTGTTACGGAATGATTCATATGTGAATGCTGGGAAAGATCCTATTTATACTCCAGAACAGATTCATGAGTTTGCAAAAGGAGATAGTGAATGGGGATATAAAGCCATTATGAAGAATGCATTGCAGCAGAACTATAATATTAATGTGCAAGGTGGCTCGAAAGTGACAACATATAATGTGTCTTTTGGCTACTATGATCAGGAAAGCAACTTTAAAGGACAAGATTTTGGTATCAAGAAATATAATTTCCGAAGTAATCTGACTTCTGAAATCCAGCGTTTAAAGTTAAAGGTTCTTCTTGCTTATGATAGAAATGAGGGACGCTCGGATAGAGGAGATATGCAGTTGGCAGACGTTATGCGTGTTCCAACCTATAATACTTATTCACTGTATCCAGATGAGGATGGCAAGTATTATAATAATGAAATAACGACCGGTGGTAATTATTTGGCTAGATTGAGGCATGGTGGACTGACAACTAATGACAAAGACCATTTTCAGGGAATTGTTTCTGGTGATCTGAAAATCTGGCAAGGACTGAAATTGAGAGGTGTTGTTGGTTATGATATTATTTCAGAGCATCGATTGATTAAGAGAAGATATTACCCGGTATATAAATATTTAAATAAAGATCAGATTGCTAATGCTGGACAAAGTAAAAATTATAGTATTCAGGATTATAACAATAAAGCAACAATGCTGAACTTGCAATTTTTCCTTGATTACAATCATACTTATAATGATGTGCATCAAGTGACGGGTTTATTTGGATTTACATCTGAATCTTTCCGTAGTGAAAAAAATGAAATCAGACGTAATTTTGTCGATCCAGACCTTTATCAGGATACAGATGATACAGTTTATGAAACTTCAAGTTACAATACTCCGAATGGTTTCCGTGAACGTGCTTTGCATTCATGGCTGGGAAGATTAGGATATTCCTATAAAGATAAGTATTATGCAGAAGTGAATGCTCGCTATGATGGTTCTTCCCGTTTTGCAAAAGATAATCGTTGGGGCTTTTTTCCATCAATGTCCTTAGGATGGAGAATATCTGAAGAGAACTTTTTGTCATTTTGGAAGGACAAAGTAGGAGATATGAAAATCCGTGGTTCGTATGGTTTGTTAGGTTCACAAACTGTTGATGATTATCAGTACTTGACTACCTATAAAGTAAATTCAGATCAGTATGGTTTTAACAATTCTTCTGTAACAGGTACAGGATTTACATTTGGAAATTCTGAATTGTCTTGGGAGAAAACCAAAACCTTTAATATTGGTTTTGATGCTTCTTTTTTGAAAAATGCATTGAATGTTACTTTTGATGTATTCCAAAAGAATACTTCAGATATTTTATTGACACCATTAAGTCCCGGCACATTAGGAGGGGCTGTCCCAAAAGCTAATATTGGTAAGGTGCGCAATAATGGTTGGGAACTTACTGTTAACTATAGATTCAAGCATAAAGATTTTTCTCATTTGTTCGGCTTCAATATCGGAGATTCCCGTAACAAGGTACTGGAATATGGGGATGAGTCTGTAAAGCTGACTGATGGTGTTGAACGAATCATTAGAGAGGGGGAAGCCATTAATAGTTATTATGGATTCCGGACTGATGGACTGTTCCAGACTGAAGAGGAAATCCAGAATTCTCCGAAATTCGAGGGAGTAAAATTGCAACCGGGAGATGTGAAATACGTTGATATAGATAAGAATGGAGTAATAAATGATGATGACCGGGTTGTACTTGGAAATGCTTTCCCGCGTTATGTCTTTGGGTTTAATTATAATTTCAGTTGGAAAGGTCTTGACTTCAGTATGTTGTGGCAAGGAGTTGGAAAACGTGATATGGCCCTCCGGGGAGAAATGATTGAGGCTTTCCATGGAAGTTATTCATATGTGATATATGAGCACCAACTGGACTATTGGACTCCGGACAATAGGGATGCCAGATATCCTCGGTTGATAAACGTGGCTTCGTCATCTTATCAGCACAACTATAAACATTCATCGGATAGAAACTTATATAATGCTGCTTATCTTCGTTTGAAAGATATACAGATTGGTTATACAATACCTGCTTCCTATACGAAAAAAATAGGAATGAAAAAGGTTAGAGTGTTTTTGAATGGTCAGAATTTATTGACATTTACTAAGAACAAGTTCATTGATCCGGAATCAACTGAATTTGGTAACAGTATGGATACTAGCAGTGCCAATAGTGGACGAAATTATCCGACCTTGAAATATTTTGGTGGTGGAATTGAAATTCAATTTTGAAAATGATTAAATGTAATATAAATTATGAAAGCAATATTATTTAGATATTCATCCTGGTGTCTATCCTTATTTTGCATGCTGTCAATGTTGAGCTGCGTCGAACTGGATGTGATTCCTACTGACAAATATACGGATGAGACTTATTGGACTTCTGAAGCAAATGCATCGGCTTTGCTGAATATGGCTTACAAGCAAATGAATTCGGCAGATTGGCTCTTTCGCGATGAAAGATTGAGTGACAATCTCTATAATGGTTATGGAGGTGATGCTGTGAAGACTATTGGCAATGGACAAGCAACGTCATCTACTGCTCTTTTTGATGATGTGTGGAAAAGTATATATAGCGGCATTAAAACGGCGCATACTCTTTTGGAGAATATAGACCGTGTGCCTATGGACGAAGGTCGTAAAAACCGGATGAAAGCGGAAGCACGATTTGTCAGGGCATTCTTATTCTTTCAAGCAACAAACTGGTACGGAGATGTTCCTTTCTTTACGGAGGATATCGATGAGGCAACTGCAAAGACTATTTCTCCTACAACTCAGTCTGAAATTGTAGCTTGGATACATAAAGAATTGGAGGAAATAGCGGAGATACTTCCTACAAAGGAAGAGTATGACGTTACAGATAGAGGCCGAATTACTGCTGGTGCGGCGATGGCAATGAATGCAAGAATTGCATTGAACTTCAATGAATGGGAAAAGGTTGTGCAATATACAGAAAAGCTTATTAATACAGATAATTACGGTAAGTATGAACTTTTCCCTGATTACCAGAAACTCTTTTTCAAGGAAAATGAATACAACTCAGAAATCATTCTGGATATTCAGTATGTTCCCGAAAAACGAACTTGGGGTAATATTTCTACTTATGTTCCTTTTAGTCTACCGCTGGTACAGTACGTATTGGCAAGCCCGACTCAAAGCTTGGTAGATACTTATTTAATGAAGGATGGCAGTAAATGGGATGAAAGTAAGGGGGATTATGTTGACCGTGACCCACGTTTTGATATGACTATTGTGCATCATGGCAGTGTCATTGAGGATAAAGAAGGCAATGCGATTACTGTAAATGTGGATCCGAATGATCCTAAAAATAATACGTTGGATAAGATCGGACGCGAAAACGGAGGACATACCGGATACTTTTATCGCAAATATTATGATACAAATCAAGAGGCATGGACTACTGGTACCTCATGGCAGTGTAATATCAATCTCATAACATTGCGTTTTGCCGATGTCCTATTGATGTATGCAGAGGCTAAAAATGAACTTGGTGAAATGAATTCAGATATCTGGGACAAGACTATCAAGCGGCTTCGTCAGAGGGCAGGATTTGATAATACTTCGGCGGCAATGGATTATCCTGCTAATGGAGATTTACGCCAGATTATTAGGGATGAACGTCGTGTTGAACTTGCTTTGGAAGGAACCCGCATCTATGATATCCGTCGTTGGAAGATTGCTGAAACTGTGTTGAATGAACCGGTTAGGGGTGCAAAATTTAAATTGAATGAAGGTAAATTGGAGTATTTTACTTATCGTGATAGAAGCTTTAATAAGGATCGTGATTATCTATGGGCTATTCCGAGACAGCAATTGGTGATTAATCCTAATTTGGGGCAAAACCCTGGTTATTGATTTTATTAATTAAATTTTGAAAAGATGAGAAATAGTTTATTGTTTATCCTTATAGCATCGCTTTGGGGAATAATGATGATTTTTGTGGGGTGCGATGATACCAAAGAATTTGAAGATTTGAATGTTACGGCAGTAGAAGCTCTTATAGTACCGATAGATAATAGCCGTATTGATCTGCAATCATCGGGTAATGTCTTGTTTGAATGGGAAGAGGCTGAGGCGCAAGATGGTTATAGCCTTGTGTATTATGATGTGTTGTTTGACAAAGCGGAAGGGAATTTCTCTTCTCCGGTCCATATTCAAGCTTCTGACAACAAGAGTTTGAGTACTGGAGCTACAATTACACCAACTGTGTTGAATAGCATTGCAGAAAAAGCGGGTGCCGCTGCCGGGCAAGAGGTTACGCTAAAGTGGACTGTACGTTCTAATAGAGGAGTTAAAACTGCTTTGGCTACACAGAGCCGTACTATAACTATCATAAGAAAACCATAGTTAATGATTGTGATGCGAACGAACTTCTTCTTGAGACTGTTTTTGGTTTTTAATTTTATCATTGGCGTCAGTTTGGCTGGTTGTAATGTGGAGAATAATGAAAAAACAGTGGAATGGAGAAAAATGTCTGTTTAGAGAGCCCGGATACTTCTGGACTCCCTCTATCAGAACTATTCTATTCCGAATTCGTGCTTGCTGCGGGAAACATTTCCTTTTGACAAAGCTTCTGAAAAGATTTTGTTTGATAAACGGAACAGCATTCCCAAAGACTATTCTTATTTATGGCCTTATTCGGGTACCTTCTCAGCTGTGAATGCTTTATACGAGGCTACACGGGATAAAAACTTTATAGATTGTTGAAGGAAAAAGTATTGTCCGGTTTAGAAGAATATTATGATATAAAAGAGAACCACATGCCTATGCGTCGTATGTGACGTTTGTTCATCAATCGGATCGTTATTATGATGATAATATATGGATAGGCATTGAGTTTACAAATCTGTATATGTTAACAAGGGATAAGGAGTACTTGGGCAAAGCCAAGATGATTTGGAGTTTTATTCTTAGTGGCATGGATGATACATTTGATGGAGGCATCTATTGGTGTGAACAAAGAAGTTTTCAAAGAATACTTGTACCAATGCTCCTGCTTCGGTGCTTGCATTCAAACTTTTTGAAGCAACTCAAGACAGTACTTATTTTTATCAGGGAAAGGAAATGTATAGTTGGACAAAGGAACATCTTCAAGACAAGACTGATTATTTGTATTTTGATCGGATAAATATTGACGGAAGTGTTGGACCGGCAAAGCATGCTTATAATAGCGGACAAATGATGCAGTCTGCGGCGATTCAATATAAGTTGACAAAAGATACGGTATATCTTATCGATGCCCAGAAAATAGCAAAGTCATGTTATGATTATTTTTTTAGAGACTATGTAACGGCAAGTGGAAAGCAGATCCGTTTATTGAAAAAGGAGATGTATGGTTTTCTGCCGTTATGTTACGAGTTTTGCAGAGTTATATAGTTTGGATAAAAATGATATGTATGTGACGGAATTTGCTAAAAGTCTGGATTATGCATGGCTTCATGCAAAGAGATGAATATGGCTTGTTTGGTGTGGATTATAGTGGAGAATGTTGCGACCCGAAAAATGGTTGTTGACGCAGGCTGCTATGGTAGAAATGTATGCACGCCTTGCAATCTTAAATTGTAATCTATAAATTATAAAGAAAAAATGAAAAATAGAAGTATTAGTTTTTATATATTGGCCATGGTATTGGCTACTGGAAGCAATGCTCAGGCTTCAGATTATGTATTGTCCAAAGATAATACACATGTAGCTACTACAGCTCTAAAATATAAGACCAAACGCCCTTTACTTCAAGATAGACTATTTGTTTCTCAAGCTGTAGAGGCCGAAATACGCAGAATTAAAAGTGAGTTGACTAATCCTAAACTGGCGTGGATGTTTGAAAATTGTTTCCCGAATACGTTAGATACTACAGTGCGTTATAGGAAAACAGATGGTAAGGATGATACGGTTGTCTATACTGGAGATATACATGCTATGTGGCTTCGTGATTCGGGTGCGCAAGTATGGCCTTATGTACAGCTGGCTAATCAAGATCCAGAGTTGAAGGCGATGCTTGCAGGGGTTATTCGGCGGCAGTTCAAGTGCATTAATATAGATCCCTATGCGAATGCATTTTTGGACCCTTATGACCCCAATCCGGATCATCAGTGGATGCGGGATATGACTGACATGAAAGAGGGGTTGCACGAAAGGAAATGGGAAATAGATTCTCTTTGTTATCCTCTACGATTGGCTTATCATTATTGGAAAACGACTGGTGATATAAGTATATTTGATGAAGAATGGCTACAAGCTATTGAAAATATTCTGAAAACTTTTAAGGAGCAACAACGTAAAAATGGAGTAGGTCCTTATAGATTTCAGCGTAGAACAGAACGGCAATTGGATACAATGAACAATAATGGATTGGGTAATCCAGTGAATCCAGTTGGCTTGATTGTATCTTGTTTCAGACCTTCAGATGATGCGACAACTTATCAATTCTTGATTCCATCTAATTTCTTTGCAGTAACATCTTTGCGTAAGGCTGCTGAGATTTTGGTAACAGTGAATAAGGAAACGGCTATGTCTGAGGAGTGTGTGCATTTGGCACAGGAAGTGGAGGATGCTCTTAGGAGATATGCGGTCTGCAATCATCCCCAGTATGGACAGATATATGCATTTGAAGTCGATGGTTTTGGAAATCAATATTTGATGGATGACTCTAATGCTCCGAGTCTTTTGTCAATGGCATATTTGGGAGATGTGGATGTCAATGATCCTATATATCAGAATACACGGAAGTTTGTGTGGAGTAAGGATAATCCTTATTTCTTCAAGGGAACGGCTGGTGAAGGAATAGGTGGTCCCCATATTGGCTATGATATGATATGGCCCATGAGTATTATGATGAAAGCATTTACGAGCCAGGATGATAAGGAAATTGTATGGTGTGTTAAGACGCTTATGAATACAGATGCAGATACAGGTTTCATACACGAATCTTTTCATAAGGATAATCCTGCTAATTTTACTCGTGCATGGTTTGCATGGCAAAATACACTGTTTGGTGAGTTAATATTGAAACTGGTGAATGAAGGTAAGACTGATTTACTGAACAGTATTCAATAAGGGATTGCTATAGTTATAGACATAATTACTATTATAGAATTTATAAACACTTAATAATATTGGTATCAGATGAAAACTAAATTAATATTTATTGCATTCTTATTTTTAAGTCATTAGTGTCCACTAAAAAATCATAGTCGTTCTTTGAAATTGTTGAAATTCAGTTTGTTGTAATGGTATTTGGTGCGCAACGATTTGAAATTACTTTTGCAGTCTGAATCAGACTGTTATGAATAAAGACAAATATGTTTTTTCTCAATTAGTCACATTTCTTGATGAGTTCAAGTTCTTGCGTATCGTCAAGAAGTATGAAGGCAACAAATACATTAAAAGCTATACCTGTTGGAATCAGTTGCTTACGATGATGTTCGGTCAACTTTCCAACCGTGAGAGTTTAAGAGACCTCATCGTGTCACTGGAGGCTCACACCGGAAAACTCTATCATCTGGGAATCGGCAAGTCCGTAACACGAAGCAATCTTAGCAAGGCTAACGAGCAACGTGACTATCGCATCTTCCAGGAATATGCAACCTTCATGATAGCCGAAGCGCGCAAGCGTAGAATCGAAAGAATCTTTGAGCTTGACGGTCATGTCTATGCTTTTGATTCCACCACGATTGACCTTTGTCTGTCAGTGTTCGAGTGGGCTAAATTCCGCAAGCATAAAGGCGGAATCAAGATGCATACGCTCTACGATGTGGAAGCGGAAGTTCCTGCATTTGTGCATATTACTCCTGCTAATATTCACGATACAAAAGCGATGTCTGTGATTCCTTATGAACGTGGTGCGCATTATATATTTGACCGTGGTTACAACGATTTTGGCAACTTGTATACGATAGACCGCATAGGTGCTTTCTTCGTTGTACGAGCCAAAACCAATGTACGCATCAAGCCCAAAACGTGGAAGCGAAGATTGCCTGAAGGTGTCATTTCTGATGTCATCGGATGTTTTACGGTTTATAAAAGTTCCAAGGATTACCCCGATGAACTTAGAAAGCTCATTGTTGAAGACCCGAAAGTGGCACACGATACATTTTCCTGACGAACAATCTTGACGCTTCGGCTGAGCTGATTTCTCGGTTATACCGAAATAGATGGAGTGTGGAGCTGTTTTTCAAATGGATTAAACAACACCTTAAGATAAAGAGGTTTTGGGGAACTTCGGAGAATGCTGTACGCATACAAATATATTGTGCCATAATTACTTACTGCCTTGTGGCGATAGTACAACACGATATGAAGTTAGAGCGAAGCATCTACGAAACCTTGCAAATACTCGGCATCTCGCTAACCGATAAAACTCATCTTAGAGATTTGTTCGACAAATCGAATTTCAAAAATATCAAAGAGCTAAATGATTCAAGTGAATCGAATTTATTTAATTTTTAACCGACTAGTGACCAAAAAATTTTTAGTGGACACTAGTGTTTTTAAGTATATCTATGTCGGCTCAGTGGAAACCTGCAGGTGATAAGATTAAGACTGCATGGGCGGAAACGCTTAATCTTGATAATATACTTTCGGAATATCCCCGTCCTATTATGGAACGGGACAGCTGGTTGAACCTTAACGGGTTATGGGAATATGCGATTTTACCCTTCGGACAAAAAGAACCACAAAAATTTGATGGAAAGATACTTGTTCCTTTTGCTGTTGAATCAAGTCTTTCTGGTGTGCAGAAAGAATTGGGTAAAGAGAAAGAATTGTGGTATAAGAGAACTTTCAATATTCCTTCTAGCTGGAGAGGTAAGAATATTCTTTTACATTTTGGAGCAGTTGACTGGAAAGCGGAGATATATTTGAATGATGTGAAAATTGGTACACATACAGGGGGATATGTACCGTTTAAATTTGATATAACTCCTTTTTTGACATCAGGTAGCCAGAAGCTTGTAGTGAAGGTTTGGGATCCTACAAATGAATCGTATATACCTAGAGGGAAACAAGTAAAGAATCCCCATGCTATTTGGTACACTCCGGTTTCTGGTATTTGGCAAACGGTATGGTTAGAGCCGGTAAGTAGCAAATATATATCTAATGTAGTTTCTGTTGCAGATATTGATAATAAGAACTTGAAAGTGAAAGTTGGTACACAAAACACTACATCGTCGGATGTCGTGCAGATTGTATTGAAGGAACAGAATACCATAGTGGCAATGACTAAGGGTGTTGTAGGGGAAACATTGGAACTTGCTCTTGCAGATGTTAAGTTATGGTCTCCGGAATCTCCCTTCTTATATGATTTGGAGGTAACTTTGTTAGATAAGGGGAAGAAGACTGATAAAGTTAAGAGTTATGCTGCAATGCGTAAAATCTCAATGCATAAGGATAAGGATGGTATTATGCGTATGCAGCTCAATAATAAAGACTGTTTCCAGTTTGGTCCCTTGGATCAAGGTTGGTGGCCAGATGGATTATATACAGCTCCGACAGACGAAGCTCTGGCATATGATATTGAGAAAACGAAAGATTGGGGGTTCAATATGATTCGTAAGCATATAAAGGTAGAGCCTGCACGCTGGTATACGCATTGCGATCGTCTAGGTATTCTTGTGTGGCAAGATATGCCGAGTGGTGATAATTCTCCTAAATGGATTCAATATAATTATTTTGATGGTAAGGAGAACGAACGCTCCATTGAATCAGAAGAGAATTTTAAGAAAGAATGGAGAGAAATAATGGACTATCTTATGCCATATCCCTCTATTGTTGTTTGGGTTCCTTTCAATGAGGCTTGGGGACAATTCAAAACAAAAGAAATAGCAGAATGGACAGAGTATTATGACCCTTCCCGATTGGTAAATGCTGCTAGTGGTGGTAATCATTATTATAAGGTGGGTGATATTTTGGATATACATCGGTATCCCCGGCCGGAGTTGATGATGTATGAACCCACTCAGGTAAATGTGGTTGGGGAATATGGTGGTATTGGCTTACCTATGAAGGGGCACCTTTGGCAACCTAATAAGAACTGGGGATATGTGCAGTTTAAAAACACTAAAGAAGTTACTGATGAATATGTAAAGTTTGGGAAAGCTTGCTTGAACTTGTCCCTAGAGGGGTGTCGGGTGCTGTTTATACACAAACGACCGATGTTGAGGTGGAAGTGAATGGACTGATGACTTATGATCGCAAGGCCATAAAATAGAGGAAGAAAGAGTTAGAGAAATTAATAAAAATATGTAACTCTTTATCTGCAGAATAAAGGTATAATATTGATAATTTAGATATGGATGTTATGAATATCTGTAAAACGCAATTGTTGGTGATGGCTGGTGTAACTCTTTCGAGTATATCCGCGGTAGCCCAGAATACACTTCCCAATATTATTTTGGTTATAGCTGATGATTGCCGTATGGGGATCTCGGTTGCTATGGGAGTCCGGATGCCGTAACTCCTAATATTGATAGAATTGCATCTGAAGGTTTGAAATTCAACCGATTTTCAGGCTACGGCTATGAGCTCCCCTACCAGACATTGTTTGTTGACAGGACTTTATCCAGTGAAGTCGGGTGCATATCCTAATCATACATTTATTGATGAAGGAGTTAAGACGCTTCCGTATTATTTGAAAAGGCAGGTTATCGGGTAGCCATGCAAGGTAAACGGCATATTGCTCCTTTGGAGGCATTCCCTTTGAGTATTTGAGTGGTGACTATAAAATCTGAATATTCCGGATTTAGAGCTTTTATTGCTGATGTTGCAGTAAAGAAACAAGCTTTCTTTTGTATCTGGCTTCAAATGATCCACACTCTCCTTGGACAAGAGGCAATCGGTCGCTTTTGATGCAGAGAAGTTGACGCTTCCTCCAACACTTGTCGATACAAAAGAGACAAGGAAGAATTATGCTAATTATCTTGCCGAAATTAATCAGCTGGATACGGATGTTGGCAAAATTGATGCACTTATTAAGAAATATAATCTGGATGAAAACACAGTGTTTATATTTACAAGTGAACAAGGGCATCAATTTCCGTTTGCCAAATGGACTTGTTATGATGCTGGTTTGCAAACTGGCTTTATTGTACGTTGGAAAGGGTCACTATGCCTGGAAGTGAAACGGATGCCATGTGTGAATATGTAGATGTCACACCTACCCTGCTTGATATTGCTGGTGCATCAGTGCCCAAAGGTCTTGATGGAAAAAGTTTTCTGCCTGTGATAAAAGGAAAAAGACAAATAAGGAATATGTATTTGGCATACAAACAACGAGGGGCATTGCGAATGGGGCAGATTATTACGGTATTCGCAGTGTGAGAAATGACAAATTCAGCTATATATTAAATTTAACTCCGGAGGTGCCTTTCCAGAATATAATCACTCGCAAACAAGATCCTGTATGGTTTTCATGGATAAATGAAGCGGAAAATGATATATTTGCAAAACAGCAAATCCATAAATATCAATATCGTCCTAAAGAAGAATTATATGATATAATAAACGACCCTTATCAAATGCATAACTTGATTGATGATGTAAAATATGCATCTGAAGTGAAAAAGTTGCGTCGGCAATTGCAGAGATGGATGGACTCACAAGGTGATAAGGGGCAAGAAACTGAAATGAGAGCTTTGGAGCATAAATGGAATCCCAAGAAACATTAAAAATACAATAAGATGAAACTTGTCAAATATATTATCTTGCTAAATATGCTATGCGTTTTAGTTGGTTGTTCTGTCGCTAAAAAATCGAACCGATTGACTGATTATGTTAATCCCTTTATCGGAACTGCAACTTTGTGGGATAGTACTGAATTAGGGTATAAGCCAACCAGACGGGCGTGGGGAGCTGAAGTCTATCCAGGTGCCTCTTTGCCGAACTCAATGGTACAAGTAACTCCCGTAACAATGTGGCGGAGTGGTTCGGGTTACCAATATGAAGATACTGTTATATATGCTTTTGTACATACTAGTAAGGGACATTGGAATCTCTGTTATGTTCCATTTATTGGTGTTAGTGGAGAAGTGGAACCTAAGACGTATTATTCCAGTTATAGTCATGAACATGAATCGGCCAGTCCCGGTTATTATCAAGTTTACCTTGAAAAATATGATATAAATGCTGAGGTAACTTCTACATTGCGTTGTGCCTATCATAAATATACCTATAAGGACGGTAAGAATAAAAAACTCTTGGCTGATCTTGCTCGTTCGAATGAACATGTAAAAGATTGGAAATTGGAAAAAGGGATAATAATGTTTTTATAGGATATCAGAAAGCCGGATCTACTTTCTACTTCTATGCGGTAACTAATCATAAAATTCGTAATATAGAATCCTTGAAAGATGATGAAACAGAAGTTAGTGTTGTGAATTTCTTAGATAATGATGATATAGCGGAACCGCTTGAGCTAAAAGTGGGATTTTCTTATGTCAGTGTAGAAAATGCCAAAGAAAATTTAGAAAGTGAAATGTTGGCTAAGAGTTTTAGTCAGGTAAGAACTGAAGCAGAGGAATCATGGGAAAAATTGTTGTCTAAGATACGTGTAATTGGAGGTACGGAAGAAGAAAAAGAGACATTCTATTCTACTTTTTACCGCTCGTTCCTATGGCCCATTCTTCTTAGTGATGCAAATGGAGAATTTGTGGATGCAAATGGAAATACCGTAAATAAAGGTTTTCGCTATTATAGCAATCCATCTTTTTGGGATGATTATCGTAATAAATTGATTTTATTGGGAATGATTTCACCTGATGTGGCAACAGATGTTATAAAATCAATAACGGATAGAGGAAAAATCGGTGGGTTTATGCCTACCTTTTTCCACGGTGATCATGCGTCAACATTTGTAACAGGTAGTTATTTGAGGGGAATACGTGATTTTGATGTACAGGCAGCTTATGAATTATTGCTTAATAATGCTTTTGTGGAAGGTAGTGGTAAAGGTCCAATGGGGGGGAGACGTTTCATTAAAGAATATATGGAGCAAGGATGGATTTCGGAAGATGATATTACGAACCCTAAATTGGAAACTGTAGCTAAAGCTGCTGTAACTAAAACACAAGAGTATGCTTATGATGACTACGCTACTGCACTTTTAGCTAAAGAGTTGGGCGATAGCGAAAACTATGAAAAATTAATGAAAAGGACTGATAGTTACAAACATCTTTTCGACCCCTCAACCCAGTTTATGCGCGGACGTTTGAAAGATGGAACATGGATTACACCATTTGATCCTAAAAGACCTTTTTATGAATATATGTACCGTGAAGCGAATGGTTGGCAATCTACATTCTTTGCTCCGCATGATTCGGAGGGATTCATAGCACTTTATCCAAGTAAGAAAGCATTTGAAAACAAGCTTGATTCTTTGTTTATGATCCCATGGGATGGGTATGAGGCTCATAATTTGACAACTTTTATTGGACAATATTGCCATGGAAACCAGCCGGGGCACAGTTCTATATATATGTATTATTTTGTGGATAAGCAGGAAAAAGCGCAGAAACTTTTGAATAGAGTTCTGAATGGTTATTATAGGATGGGACCTAAGAAATTGGCTTATTCTGGTATGGATGATGCTGGTGAGATGTCATCTTGGTATGTTTTGAATGCTATCGGTCTGTATACTTACTCGCCAGCTGATCCAGAATATATTGTGACTGTTCCTTTATTTGAGAAGGTTATTTTTAATCTGGATGGGACGGATTTCATAATAACTAGGAAAGGAGCTGGAGAGAAGATAAATGAGATTAGATATGGAGAGAAAATATTAGATAGTTATTTCATATCTCATAGTCAATTGAAAGAAGGTAAGGAACTGATAATCGTAACCAATTAAATATAAAATATAATGAATAAGTTATTACATACAACAGCTTTCGGGGCTTTAACATTGACTTCCATGTATGCTTATGCCCAGCAGGATAACCGTCCGAATATAATAGTAATTCTTGCCGATGATTTAGGCTACTCTGATATGGGGTGTTATGGAGGAGAAATTCAGACCCCCAACTTGGATAAGTTGGCACAAGAAGGGATAAGATTCAATAGTTTTTATAATGCAAGTCGTAGTTGTCCTACGCGGGCATCTTTACTTACTGGATTGTATCCTCATCAAGCGGGTATCGGACGGATGACATTTAATGATAACTTGCCGGGGTATAGAGGACAATTGACAGAGAATGGAGTTACTATAGCAGAGGTTCTGAAAGAGGCTGGTTACCAAACAGGAATGGTAGGTAAATGGCATATCGCTGAAACTCCATTGAAGTCTGACCAGCGTGAATGGCTTGCTCATCATGTGTACCATGAAGATTTTGCCGATAAGGCATGTTACCCGGTTAATCGTGGATTCGATGATTTTTATGGGATTATTTATGGCGTTGCAAATTATTTTGATCCATTCAGTTTAGTCAATGGTGACATTCCGGTAAGAAATGTACCTAAAGATTATTATATAACACGTGCCTTGTCTGATAGTGCTGTATCTTATGTAAATAGATATGCGAATGCAGATAAACCTTTTTTTCTTTATCTGTCGTATACCGCTCCTCATTGGCCGTTGCATGCTCTTCCTGAGGATATAAAAAAATATGAGAATACTTATAAAGTAGGATGGGACGCTATTAGGGAGAAACGTTATGAGAGAATGAAAGAACTGGGTATATTTTCAGGTGCAGATAATTTTCTGACTACTCGTCAAAGTCCTAAAAAATGGGAAGATAATCCGACTAAAGAATGGGATGCAAGAGCAATGGCTGTACATGCTGCCATGGTGGATAGAATGGATCAGGGAATTGGTGAACTGATAGATGCTTTAGAGAAGAATAATCAATTAGACAATACATTGATTTTGTTTTTGTCCGATAATGGTTGTAGTAGTGAGGTTTGTCAAAACTACAGCGAAGGAGAGAATGACCGTCCGGATATGACTCGCATTGGAGAAAAGATTATTTATCCTCGTAAGAAAGAAGTTTTGCCGGGTTCCGAGCTTTCTTATGCATCTATCGGGCCGATATGGGCTAATGTTGCTAATACGCCGTTCCGTTTTTGGAAAGCGAAATCTTATGAGGGAGGAATCAATACACCTTTGATAGCCTTCTGGCCCAAAGGTATAAATAAAGGAAAAGGGGGAATTACAAATCAGCCGGGACATGTAATAGATATAATGGCTACGTGCATTGACTTGGCAAAGGCCAAATATCCAAAAAAATATCAAGGCAATTCAATTCTTCCGTTGGAAGGTAAGAGTCTTGTTCCTATTTTAAAGGGTAGTAAAAGGAAGGGACATGAATATTTGGGCTTCGAACATTTCAATGAAAAAGCTCTTATTGCTAAAGACGGATGGAAAATAATTCAGCCAGGTAACAAAGCACAGTGGGAACTGTATAATCTTAATGAGGACAGAACCGAAATGCACAATGTTGCTGACAAATATCCAGATAGGTTAGCGAAGATGCAAAAACAATATGAAGAATGGGCGAAACGCTGTATGGTTGTTCCTTCTCCTAAATAATAAAACACTTGTGAAATAATTTGTATTGAATAATAACTATATTTGATTATGCAAAGTAATGTTAGGCAGAAAATCTTGGCAGGAGTTTCAGTTTCAGTTTCAGTTTTATCTTCTATCTCTGCACAGGAAGTAACGAAGGAGCCCAATATCATCATTATTATGGCAGATCAATTGCGTGTTGATTTGTTACAACGGGAAGGATATCCGCTGAACACGATGCCTTTTGCCGATAATCTGGCCAAAAATGGTACATGGTTTGACTGTGCTTATACCTCTGCTCCAGCCAGTGGTCCGGCACGTGTTTCAATGTTGACCGGAAGATTTCCGAGTGCGACCCATGTTAAGTCCAATCATAATATAAAAGATGCCTACTATACAAAGGATCTTTTTGATGTAGCTAAAGAAAAAGGATACACCACTGCTATGGTTGGAAAAAATCACTCACATCTTACTGCTGACCGGGTGGATTATTGGAGTCCGTATAATCACGGTGGACAGGAGTCAAGGAACAAGAGTGAGAAAGGAAAGGCTTTTGACCGGTATTTGGGAACTCTGGATATGTATGCCAGTATGGAACCATCCCCTTATGGAGTAGAAGCGCAGTTGCCTTATCGGATGGTAGATGATGCTTGTCATTGGATTGATTCGCATAAGGATAAACCTTTTCTGATGTGGTTTTCGATTGCTGAGCCTCATAATCCTTATCAAGTTTGCGAGCCCTATTATTCAATGTTTCCTCCAGAATCACTTCCTGAAATGGGAAGTTCAGCCAAAGATTTAAATACTAAAGGCGAGGAATATCAATTATTAGCCGAAATGATGGCACAAGGGCATGTCGGATATAGGGAAAATCTGCAGCGCTTACGTTCAAATTATCACGGAATGTTGCGTATGATAGATGACCAATTGTCACGCTTTGTCGGGGAACTGAAGAAAAACGGAGTATATGATAATACGATAATTATATTTGTTGCAGATCATGGTGACTATGTAGGCGAATACGGTTTAATGAAAAAAGGGGTAGGACTTGATGATGTTCTTACGCGTATTCCTATGCAGTGGACTGGTCCTGGTATTAAAGCATCTGCTATTCCTCACAATGCTCATGTGAGTATTATTGATATTTTTCCTACTATTTGTGAAATAATAGGAGCTGAAATTCCAATGGGAGTGCAGGGACGTAGTCTTTGGCCGCTCTTACAAGGGAAAGAATATCCGGAACAAGAATTCAGAAGCGTCATGGCTCAAGATGGATTTGGCGGAATGTATTATACGAAGGTGGATGCCACGGACTATAGGGAAGAGGGGGCAGTAGGTAAAAAGGGATTATTTTTTGATGAACTTAATACATGGACACAAAGTGGAACGATGCGCATGCTCCGGAAGGGGGATTGGAAACTGGTTTATGATATGAATGCTAATGGTCAACTTTATAATCTCAAAGCGGATCCTTCAGAACTGAATAATTTGTTTTCTGACAAGAAATTTAATAAAGTAAAAAATGAAATGATAGAGGAACTTTTGAGATGGGATATTTCAACGCATGACCCTTTGCCAATACCACGCCAGCGTTATCGTTTTAGGAGAAATGAACACAATTATTTGTTTCATTGAGCTTGTATATTTATTTGTGTAATATTTTATTTTAGTTGTAGAAGATATGGCAATTTTCGCACCATTTGCCCATCCGTTGTATGTAATGCTTAAACCGGTTGGTGCTGTATGCAATCTAGCTTGTAGTTATTGTTATTATTTGGAAAAGTCTAAATTGTATAAAGATGAGCCGAAACATGTAATGAATGACAAGCTATTAGAGAAGTTTATTGAGGAATATATCAATTCTCAAACTATGCCTCAGATTCTTTTCACGTGGCATGGAGGAGAAACATTGATGCGTCCCCTTGCTTTTTATAAGAGGGCTATGGAGTTGCAGCAGAAGTATGCTCACGGAAGAACAATTAGCAATTGCATACAGACTAATGGTACATTGTTGACTGACGAATGGTGCGAATTTTTAAAAAAGAATGATTGGCTTGTAGGGGTGTCTATTGATGGCCCTCAAGAGTTTCATGACAGATATCGAAGGAATAAGCAGGGACAACCCTCTTTTGTGAAGGTGATGAAGGGAATCCATTTATTGAATAAATATGGGGTTGATTGGAATGCTATGGCTGTTGTTAATAATCTCAACGCAGACTATCCGTTGGAGTTTTATAATTTCTTTAAAGAGATAGGATGTCGTTATATACAGTTTACTCCTATTGTCGAACGTATTTTTAGGCATAATGACGGACGCCTATTGGCTACAATTGGAGAGGATACTCCTGAATTGATGGAATTTTCTGTTACGCCTGAACAATGGGGAAATTTCTTATGTACTATTTTTGAGGAATGGGTGCATAATGATGTCGGTGAGTATTACATACAGTTATTTGACGCAACTTTGGCGAATTGGGTCGGTGAAAATCCAGGCATATGCACAATGGGAAAAACGTGCGGGCATGCAGGGGTAATGGAGTTTAATGGTGATGTGTATTCATGTGACCATTTTGTGTTCCCTCAGTATAAATTAGGAAATATTTATTCAAAAACATTGATAGAGATGTTTTATGGAGAGAAGCAATTGGAATTTGGACAAAACAAGTATAGGTCTTTACCAAGACAATGTAAAAACTGTAAATTCTTATTTGCTTGTAATGGTGAATGTCCAAAGAACCGGTTTTGTAAAACTGAATTGGGTGAGTCTGGGTTAAATTATTTATGTAAAGGATATTATCAATTTTTTGATTATGTGGCTCCGTATATGAATTTCATGAAAAACGAATTAAATAATAAACGGCCTCCTGCCAATATTATGGAGGCAATTAGAGCCTCTTCTATTTAGGTAGGGTCGCGAATTTGAATAAATTTATAGCAAAGAAAGAATATGAAGGGATATTTGTTTACTTTTATAATGCTTCTGTCTCTGTTTTCATGTGTTCCAAAAGACAGTGGGAAAATTTCGTTGTTAAACGCATCTGCTTTTGAAAAGGAGGTGAATGGTAAACTTGTTTCATTGTATACGATAGACTCTGGTAATGGACTTGTTGTACAAGTCACTAATTTGGGGTTACGGGTTGTTTCTATTTGGACGGCTGATAAAGATGGAGAGTATGCAGATGTAGCTGTAGGTTATGAAAATATAGATCGCTATTTGAATAATGAAGGGGAACGTTTCTTGGGTTCTATTGTAGGAAGATATGCCAATCGTATTTCAAAAGGAAGGTTTATGATAGACAGTGTACAATATCAATTGCCTCTTAATAATAATGGACAAACCCTTCATGGAGGATTGAAAGGATTAGATATGAGAGTATGGAATGTTGATAGGATTTCTGATAAGTCCATTGATTTTTCATACGTTTCACCGGATAATGAGGAAGGATTTCCTGGTACGCTTAATATTAAGGTTCGTTACTCTGTGACATCTGAAAATGAATTTAAAATTATATATGAAGCTACTACGGATAAGCCGACGGTTGTAAACTTGTCTAATCATGCCTTTTAATTTGAAAGGTGAGTCTGGTGGAACGATTACTGACCATATCTTGACCATTAATGCTGATAGCATAACCTTGGTTGATAGCTTATTGATTCCTACAGGAGAGATTGTCTCGGTAGATGGAACTCCGTTTGATTTTCGTAATCCAGTAGTGATAGGAAGCAGGATAAATATGGAGGATGAGCAGTTACGGAATGGTTTGGGGTATGATCATAATTGGGTGCTGAAGAGAACTGAGGCGAAAGTAAGATTGATAGCTTCTTTGTACGAACCGCAAAGTGGGCGTTTGATGGAGGTGTATACTGACCAGCCCGGGTTACAGTTTTATAGTGGGAATTTTTTTAATGGTGAGGTGAAAGGTAAATATGGTGAAACTATAAAATATAGAGAGGCCTTAGCTTTGGAAACCCAAAAGTTCCCGGATAGTCCTAATCATGTGAATTTCCCTTCAACTTATTTGTCTCCGGAAGAAAAATATACTCATACTTGTATTTATAAATTTAGCGTAAAGAAGTAGGTAAAAAACAATAGGTATTAGATTTTAAGAATAATTTGTTTTTAAAGGAATTGCTTACGCTATTCAACTGAAATATATCATTTGGATGGCTTGGCAGTTCCTTTTTCATTTAAAAGAAGATGAAAATTTTTCTTTTCAGATATAAATTCCGTACTTTCGTGTCAACTTAAAGAAGCAACGATATGAAGATACGTGTAGGTTTTGGCTTTGACGTCCACCAGCTGGTGGCAGGGCGCGAGCTTTGGCTAGGCGGTATTCGCTTGGAACATGAAAAGGGATTGTTGGGGCACTCGGATGCGGACGTGCTCATCCATACTATCTGTGACGCATTGCTGGGAGCGGCGAATATGCGTGACATCGGCTATCATTTTCCTGATACTGCCGGTGAGTTTAAGAACATAGACAGCAAGATTCTGCTAAAGAAAACAATAGAATTGATAGCTACCAAAGGCTATTCGGTAGGTAACATTGATGCCACCATCTGCGCTGAGCGGCCTAAGTTGAAGGCCTATATTCCCGAAATGCAGCGTACGCTTGCCGCGGTGATGGGAATAGATGAGGATGCCATCTCCATCAAGGCCACCACCACGGAGAAACTTGGCTTTACGGGCAGAGAGGAAGGTATATCCGCCTATGCCACTGTATTGATAGTAAAGGAATAATAATATCAACTCAATTTAATCATCCACTTATATGAAGAAAATCTCTTTGGCCTTTTGTCTGACACTTTTATCCTCCTTGTTCTGCCCGGCACAAGTATCGCCTTTGCAGTTCAACAAGAACGGAGAGTTTAAAATCGTCCAGTTTACAGACATCCACTTTAAGTATGGTAATCCGGCTTCAGACATTGCTTTGAAGCGTATTGGCGAGGTGCTCGATGCTGAGCGCCCCGATTTAGTAGTCTTTACCGGCGATGTGGTCTATGCCGCACCTGCCGATACGGCCATGCGCAAGGTGCTTTCCTATGCTACGGACCGTAAGATTCCTTTTGTCGTAACCTTTGGTAACCACGACAACGAGCAGGGAAAAACACGTGCCGAACTTTATGATGTTATCCGTTCCATGCCTTTCAATATCCAACCCGACCGTGGCGGAGTTGAATCCCCCGACTATGTCCTCACACTGAAATCCTCGGACGGCAAGAAGGATGCAGCCCTGCTTTACTGTCTGGATTCCCATTCCTACTCCAAACTGCCCGATGTAAAAGGGTACGACTGGCTCACTTTCGACCAGGTGAACTGGTACCGCCAGCAGAGTGCCGCTTATAAAGCAAAAAACGGTGGGCAACCTTTGCCTGCACTGGCATTCTTTCATATCCCTCTGCCGGAATATAATGAAGCCGCTTCTGACGAGAACGCCATACTGATAGGTACCCGCATGGAAAAGGCTTGCGCTCCGGAACTGAATACGGGCATGTTCACTGCCATGAAAGAGGCCGGTGATGTGATGGGTATGTTTGTCGGGCACGACCATGACAACGACTATGCCGTGATGTGGAAAGGAATCCTTCTGGCCTACGGCCGTTTCACAGGTGGCAATACTGAGTACAACCACCTTCCCAACGGTGCACGTGTCATTGTGATGAAGGAAGGCGCCCGTACTTTCACCACCTGGATTCGTCTGAAAGGTGGTGAAATCATTGATAAGACGGTCTACCCCGACAGCTATGTGAAGGACGATTGGCGTAAGCGTCCGTTGGTGACGGAATAGACTGAAATGGAGAGCCTTATCCCATAATGGGTGGGAACCTATACTTTCCCGATAGAAACATTATTGTTTTTCATGTACGAGATGCACATCTTATGCTGCGTGAGATGTATATCTCGTACAGGATGAGATGTACATCTCGTGCATGAATACCTATTGTCTTTTGATTCTTCTCCCTTACTCTTTCACGTTCACGGCTAAAGGTCTGTTCCGTTTCTGATTGTAATCAGAATGCTGCTCTTTCCAGCCACGTTGACCTCCTCGTTTAGATATCCGGATTTGCGGAAAACAAGTATATCATCTTCCGGTACCTCTATGGTATATCTGCCGCTTTTATCAGTGACACCCACCACCCGTTGCTGTGCGGTAGAGTAGATTTCCACTCTGTCTGCCGGAGTGGCCTGCACATCGCGCACCATGCCTTTGATGGATATAATGGTTCCTTTACCTATTTCTTTTCCGGCTTGTCTTTGTTCTGTTTGGTGCCCATCGGCAGAGGTCTTTCCTATACTGATGATGTCTTTCAACAAGATATGGTCTGAAGCATCTCCCATTTGTATCTCAAAGTTACCAGGTTCTACTGCCGTCTGTCCGTTTTCGTTAGTAAAGGCTAAATCTTCGATGGCAAAGTGCAGGGGGACTTGAACTTCTTCATCGGGTTTCAGCTCTACTTTCTGAAACGCTTTCAACTGCCTGACCGGGGTGGATATGGAGCTAAACACATCCCTTACGTAGAGTTGCGGTACGGCTTTACCCGCCCGTGTTCCGGGTTTTTCACTGTTACAAGGACTTTTACCGAATCCGTTGTTTGTTCTATCTGCAAATCCGCATACTCAAAGGTTGTATAGGTCAGTCCGTGCCCGAAGGCCCATAAGGGACCGGGAGAGGAGAATACATAGTCCCGACCGGGCTGTTCATAACTTCCCGGTTTATGATAGAATCCCCGGTCCGTAGGCAAGTGGTTGTAATAGGCAGGCAGATGTCCGCTGCTTTTGGGGAACGAGACGGTCAGATGGCCGGAAGGATTTGTCTTTCCGAACAGAATATCGGCGATGGAGCTGCCTTCCTGCTCTCCTGCATACCATTGTACAAGGATGGCGGGTATATGCTCCTTTTCCCATGCGATGGCGAAAGGCTTTCCCGTAACCAAGACCAGCACGACCGGTTTCCCGGTGGCATGGACGGCTTGTATCAACTTCCCTTGGGCACCTGTCAGAGAAAGGTCGGTAAGGTCGAAGCCCTCTCCGCAGTTGGTTTCGTGGTAATCCCTTGCCAGCGAGGCGCTAGCGCTGCCGCAGAACAGAATAGCTGCATCGCTCTGCCGTGCCGCTTCAACAGCCGCCGCAATTTGCGTGGTATCCATGGACATCATGTTGCATCCTTTGGCATAACGTATCTTTATGCCGACCGGTTCCACCTGCTTGCGTATGCCTTCCAGCGGGGTGATGCCATCTTGGTTGGTACGGCTCCAAGTATAATCTCCAAACTGCACCTGGTCTGCGTTCGGTCCGATGACAGCAATGGATTTCAACTGAGATAGGTTTAGCGGTAGCAGGTCCTTGTCATTCTTCAAAAGGACGGTAGATTCATCGGCTATCTGTCGCGCTACCTGGATATTCTCCTGCGAGTGCAAGGAGTGTCCTGCAAATCTGTCTCCATAAGGGTCCTCGAACAATCCCATACGGAATTTGGCAAGAAGAACCCTGCTCACTGCCTTGTCGATAATCCCTTCATCTACTTTTTTCTCCTTGACCAGTGCAGCCAGATGTGGGAAACATTCGCTGGAGGCTTCTACGTCCAATCCGGCAACAATGGCTTGCACCGCTGCTTCCGCTTGGTTGGAGGCGGTACGCTGGAAGGTGTGTAGCATGTCTATGGCTCCCCAGTCAGAATATATATACCCTTGAAAGCCCCAGCGGTTGCGCAGGACCTCGGTGAGCAGATAGTGTGAGGAGGAGTTGGGGACACGGTTCCATGAATTGTAGGTGGACATCACAGCGTGTATCGGCAGGGAGGTGACAACCCGTTTGAACGGTTGGAGATAGACATCATGCAGTTCTCCACACCGCAATGGACCGAGGCAAGGTTGAGACCTCCCAACGGGTTGCCATGCGGACCATAATGTTTCAGCATAGGGGATATTCCGTTGTCCAGATAGCCTTTTGCTCTTCATAAGCGAAGATGCCATTCAGGAAAGGGTCTTCGCCGTAACTCTTCTACACGCCCCCATCTTAAATCGCGCACCACGTCTATGCATGGTGCCAGAATCTGACGGATGCCTTGATAATGCAGTTCTTTGGATATCTCTGCGGCACGACGGTAGGCCAGCTCCGGATTGAAAGTGGAAGCCAGTGCGATGTTCTGCGGGTAGATGGTGGAGCCTTCGTGTACCGAACCGTGCAAGGCTTCGGCAACTGTGAAGACCGGAATTCCGAGCCGGGTATGCTTCACCATATATTCTTGTATGCGCCGCATGTGCCGGTGGCAGCTTTCTCCAGTCAGCGGGAATCCTTCTACAAATCCCAGCACAAGTCACCTACGAATTCTTGCAACTTGGTTTCGTTGAGGTCTTGCTCGTCAAAGATATTCCAGGAGTGAATGTGGCGTATTTGGGCGATTTTCTCTTCCAGTGTCATCCGTCGGAGAAGGTCGGTGGTACGTTCCTCGGGCGAGAGTGTGGGTCTTTATAGGACTGTGCCTGCGGTAGCGTAGCTACCCCGCAGAACAACAGTATGGGTGTTAAGAAATGAGATAAACCTCAAATCCGCAACTAAGCTCTTCAGCGTCCTTCTTGCGTCTAAACGTCCTCTCATCACTGAATTAGCAGATAAATTGAGGCTGAAATACCCACTTCTGCCCACAATATCCCCTTGCCCCACTATGCGACTTGAGGCAATACGCAGTATCATACCCATAAGTTGTAGGCGTTATCCAAAATCAGTCTGAAAAATATCTGCGTAAGCATTATTACAGGTATAGATATTCAGCACATACCGCCTTGATGTTCTGATCCACTTGGCTGGTACAGAGACAAACCTGAAGACAAACGCTTTTATGCGACTTGTTGCATTGAGTCCGAACCTCTTTACGTCAAGTCTGTGGATAATGGCCTTGTAGAAATTACGGATAAGTGCCGTAAGAAGAAGGAACACAGTGTTCTCTGCCATGAAGGATTTGGGCAATCTGTCCCACCCGAAACCATTGTTCATATCATCGAAGATACGTTCCTTTCCTCCACGAAGGTTATAGAACTCGACAATTTCTCTTGTGGAAGATTCATAGTCGTTAGTCAGGATACAACGGTATGTGTATTCTCCTTCCCAAAGATCCAGCACACCGTCCATCCGTTTCTGTCTTTGAATCACAAGTCGGTATGCTTTACCCTTCCACTTCTCAACAAGAATAGAGTTCAATTCGAACTCAATGCCATTGATTTCCTCAGTCTTCCAGCCTCTAAGAGCAAAGATGTCATTGTAGAGCGAACTGCAGCGGTTTGCGCGGATATAGAAGGATTTGCTGTGTTTTCTATTTCCTCCACGATTTCCTCGGAACATGATCCACAATCAGCTCTGAAACGATTGATTGTAAGTCCGTTCTGCTCAAATCTCTCAAAGAATCTCTTCAGCGTGTCCTTCTGATGAAAACGAACGTTGGTGTTACCATCGCTATTCTCAATGCCAACAATCAAGTCGTCAATAACCGCCACGCCAGGGCGATAACCAAGGAACTTCTTGTATGTAGGCTTTGCATCATACTTCTCAGTCTCTATGAACTGATGGTCGAAATCAACATCATACATCTCGCCCTCTTTCAGTTGGCCGGATGCAAACATACAATTGAGCAGTAAGGTATTGAGTGTGTCAGCCGTGTTGAAATCGTAGTTCTTACCCGTATCTGATGTGTATGAGATGTTTCCTTGCGTCAGTTCCTTTATCGCTCTGAGGATAGTATCAGAACTACAAGTACGAAGTGTCGGATGGAGCGAGATGGTTCATCAAATGAGTAGTGACATCCTCAATGCATGAGCCACCACAGAAGTAGATACTCATGAGGGAACGGACGATTTCACTGTACTGATAACCGAACGAGCTACACCTTAGACCGAGTGTCGAGTCGATTACAGATGACAATGTGGAGTCAAATTGCTCCATGATTGAAAATATTCCTCCAAAAGGAGTGAGCTTCTCGGATTTTATTTGTATTTTTGCCATGCCTGATGAGGTTTTGTTTGATTATTTTTTTGCAACACTAAGTTAAGTGAATCCTCTGACATGGCAAAATCCTGAGCAACTTTTTGTTGCTCAGGTACTTAAAAAAAATATTTTATAATAGTGTTGCGGAATTAAGGATAAAAAGGTCGGTTTCATAAAATGGCTTTTTTCTTATTGGGCGAAAGCGTGTCGATAGCCTTGTATCTTGTTCCATGCTCCCCGTGTGAAGTCGGGCACTTCTACGGGAACCGAACCATTCTCGATGGAGAGTTTGGTCAGCGGGATGAGTGAGCACCACTCGGCAAGGTCGTAGACGTCCATATCCAGCGGCAGACCGTTGTGCAAGCAGTAGATGAGGCGTGAATCCATGATGAAGTCCATTCCGCCATGTCCACCCACTTCCTTAGCTCTTTCTTCCATGTCCTTGATGATGGGGTCCTTGTATTGCTCCATCAGTCTGCTTTTGGCAGCTTCGGGCATGTATTCGTGGGCAGTGAAGGTCTGCCCGCTGGTGATGGTTTCTGGAAGGTTCTTACTTTCCAGAGCATATCCTTCCATCGGATATTTATCGGCAAATCCTTGTGTTCCGGATAATTGGTACAAACGGCTGTAAGGGCGGGGAGGCCACGTTGTGCTCAATCTGGATGGTTTTACCTTTTTCTGTACGTATCAAGGTAAGTGTGACTTCTCCGTTCTGGAAGTTCTTGGCATCTTCGGTCCTTCCGTGCTTATCCAGGTAATCGGGAAGGGAAACGGGATCGCTGTCCATGGCCACCAGATACTTCATACGGTCGCCCCGGTGAATGTCCAGCAACTGGCATGCCGGACCCATTCCATGAGTGGGGTATACGTCTCCCCGGTGGGCCATGTTGTACTGCATGCGCCAGTCGGCATTATAGTCCGGCCAGATATCGTATAGACAATGGTTGTATGCTCCTTTCACATGGGTGATATTTCCGAAAAGACCCTGCTGCGCCATGTTCAGGGTGGTAATCTCAAAGAAGTCATAGACACAGTTTTCCAGCATCATGCAGTGTTTGCGGGTACGTTCTGCGGTGTCTATCACTTTCCAAATTTCATCCAGTGTCATGGCGGCGGGTACTTCGCAAGCCACGTGTTTTCCGTGCTCCATAGCATAAATCATCATGGGAGCATGGTGTATCCAGTCGGTGGCTATATAGATAAGGTCTATGTCATCGCGTTCGCACACTTGTTTCCAGACATCTTCACTGCCGTAGTAGGTGGTTGCTTCGGGCATGTTGGCGCGACTCAGCATGTTTTGGCAGCTGTCCACTCGGAACTGGTTCAAGTCGCACAGAGCCTTTACCTGGATTCCTTTTTGATAGGTGAAGCGGCGGATGGCTTCGGTACCCCGGGCGCCCAGACCGATAAATCCGATGCGCACGGTTTCGATAGGTTCGCAGGTCAGCCCCACTACATCGGTCTGTCCGGCAGGGCGGGGTGGTGTGGAGACACTTATCTGTGTTTCGGCTCTCTTTGAGTCAGAGGTGCAGGCGGAGAAATGGAAGAGGCCGCCAAGCAATAGGGCTATCAGTAATACTGTGTGAAAAGTATATCTTGTTTTCATAGGATATTGTATTTAAATGATTCCCCAATCTCCTGAATGGGGACGAGGAGCAATGGATATTAATAACCGGGATTCTGTGTAACCAATCCCTTACCGTCGTTGATGGCCGAGAGTGGTAACGGATATAATTCCTTGTTCTTGTTGGCATAGGCCGTACCTTTTACCGTTTCGGCATGTTCCACGAACTTGTTAAAGCGAATCAAGTCGGCACGGTATTGTCCGTTCTCACACCATAGTTCATGGCTTCTTTCCTTCAGTAGTATTTCCACGAACTTTTCTTCCGTATTGACCTCACTGTTGCTGATACCATCCAGTCCGGCTCTGTTGCGGATGGTGTTGATGTGGGTCATCGCTTCTTCCTTATCCGCAGCAGATGAGCCGGGTTTCAGATAGAGCGCTTCTGCCAGTGTCAGATACACATCTGCCAGACGGTAGATAATCGGGTCGATAGAACTTTTGCCTCCATTGCCAGTGACGTTGGTGTCGTAGCCGTATTTCAATGGAATAGGACCTAACTCAAGGTGTGAACTGGGGTTCTCACGATCTACGATGTCACCGTTTTGAGCCTGGTAAGAAGCCACCAGATAAGTCTTACGGACGTCATTTTCCTCAAAGCTGTCATAGAAATACCAGGTGCTGTTCACGCATTCGTATCCACTTGCCATACCATGGTCTGCAAAGTCGGTGGGCAGTACGAACATGTGCCAGTCATTCCAGCTTACTGCTTCCGTGTTGACGGGGATTGCCCATATTATTTCCGTATTGCTCTTACCTTGTCCACCTATCTCAAACATCTTCGTATAGTCTGCAGACAAGCGGTAACCGTAAGACGAACTCATCAGTTCGCGGGCAATCGTTTCTACTTTTGTGTAGTAACTCTTGTCGTCTGGGCTCTCGTGCAGATAGAGCCTGATGAGGAGCATATTGGCAAGTCCCTGGCTGAATCTGCCGTATTCGGCTTCTGCTGGGGTGGGCAGGTAGCTAGCTGCAAAGATCAGGTCTTCTTCTATGAACTTTACCATTTCCTCTTTGGAAAGGCGTGCCAGCGGCTTTTCCACTGTGGGATTTTCCAGTACTTCCAGCGGAGCTATGACCAGTGGACCGAACATGTCGTACAAGGTATAGGAAATGAGTCCGCGGGCACATCTTATTTCCGCAGCGTAGCGTTGTTTCTTCTCCGTGCTCAGGAAGTCGCATGCTTCAATCTGTGCCAGTACGGAGGTGCAGCGGCTGATGTCATTGAGCCAACCGTCGCTGTATGCATCTGTATCTGTGTAGTAGAAGCGGGTAAGGTCGGCGGTGGTTGGGAAAAAATTAAGGTCGGATACGTCTTTCAGGAAACCGGATTTGCAGGTTAGAATTTCTGTGGTAAGGTCGTTTACTACGGTTACTCCGCGTTCACTGGTTGAGAAGAGCCCGTCGAACCAGCTGGAGCGTACAGAGTAGTAGCATGAGTTGACCATCGACTCAACGTCTGTTTCCGTTTGTGGAAAATTGGACGGATTGATGTCGGAATAGTCTATGGGGTCAAGGTCTATGCAGCTGTTCAGAGACAAGCCTCCCATCAGAGCTGCTGCCAATATAAATAGTTTACAGTACTTTTCATAAGAATACTTTTTATAAATGATTAGAATGAAACATCTACACCGAAGCTGAAGGTACGTGCATTGGGATAGGCTGCCGCATAAGCATCTGTTTCGGGGTCAAGGCCTTTATAGGGAGTGATAACAAACAGGTTGTTGACGGAAGCATGGAAACGTACATTACTCAGCACCTTAGTTTTTGCCAGTAAAGACTTGGGCAGTGTATATCCCAGGCTGATGTTCTGCAGACGGATGAACCAGGCTTTCTGGTAGAAGAAGTCTCCTGCCGTATAGTTAGTTCCGGTGATGTAGTAAGAGCTGGGACGTGTGGTCGACGGATTGTCGAAGGTCCATCTGTCTTTGATGGTTCGCAACATGTTGTAGCCGCTTTGGGCGATTCCACCGCCGTTTACGCCGAAATCCATTTCAGTGGGGTCCTGCATGATGCGGTCGAACATACCGTTGAACATGATATTGAGGTCGAAACCTTTGTACTTGAATGTATTGGTCATACTTGCCATCCAGCCCGGGTCCAACGTACCGATAAGTTCGGTGTCGGCTTCGTCTATGATGCCGTCGGGGCGTCCCAGCAGCATGAAGCGACCGTTCTCATCCACTTTCGGGTTGCCGTTTTCATCGCGTACATAGCCGTCGAGGTCCTTGATGACAATCTGTCCCGGACGCAGGTCCGGCTGTGCGGTAGGAGCTTCTTCACCTATCTGCATGATATGGTCGGCACGGCGGGAGTAGATGGCTCGTATCGGGTCTGTCTCTTTCTCATATACGTTCGGTTTCCAGTCCGGAGTGCGTTCTTTCCAGCGATCTTTGTATTTGGTATACGTCAGTGATGTTTCCCAGAAGAAGTCTTTGGTGACAATGTTGCGGGTATTCAAGGTGACTTCGATACCACGGCTCTGCGTCTTGCCGATGTTTGCCATTACTTGCTTCACCTCCTGATAGGTATTCAGGGGCTTGTAGTTCAGCAGGTCCGAAATCACTCTCTGGTAGAGTTCCACAGAACCAGTGATGCGACTCTTCAAGAAGCCGAAGTCCAGTCCGAGATTCCATTCAGTTGTCGTTTCCCATTTCAAGTCTGGATTTTCAAGGCGGCTTTTCATGACGCCGCTTACCGTTTTGTAGTCGGAGTTTATCCAGCTGCCTTGTGCTCCGTAGCTGGCAAAGGCATTGGTACTGATGTCTGCATTACCGGTCTGTCCCCAGCTGAGACGCAGTTTGAGGTTGGATAGCCAGTCAATGTTGCGCATAAAGTTTTCTTCGCTCATGGTCCATCCTGCTGCAACCGATGGGAAATATCCCCATTTGTTGTTCTTGGCAAATACGCTGGCACCGTCGGCACGCAGTGTAGCTGTCAGCAGATAGCGGTTCTTCAGAATGTATCCGGCACGGAAGAAGTAGGACATCATCTTATTCTCGGTAGAGGTGGATTTGGTGATTTTGGTACCTGTACCGGCATCCATGTTGTTCCAGAGGAATGCATCTGTGATGAAATTGTTGTTGCCCAGTTCCGATGCGTCATAATTGAATTTTTCGTAAGAGGTGCCTGCCAGCAGGTTGATGCTGTGGATATCTGCGAAAGTGCGCTGATAGGTGGCAGTTGCTTCCATCAGATACTGGTTGTTGTCGGTATTGTAGATGTAGGCTACACCATTCAGATTCTTTCCGTTCAGCGTGCTGCGGGGCTGGTAGGTTTTGCGGTCCACATTGGCGTGGTCCAAACCGGCGTTGACGCGCAGTGTCAGTCCTGCGATGGGTTTTGCTTCGATGAAGATATTACCCAAGAGGCGGTCAGTACGTCCTTTGTCCGTATTGTTCAGCAAGGAGTAGGGGTTGGGCTGTTGTCCCAGTAAGGGGTTGATGGGATACGTACCGGTTGCTTCGTCATACGCCTGGATATTGGGACCCATCTGTATGGCAGAGCGAATGATACCGGAGTTTTCGAATTGCCCGGAACCTAACTGAGTGTTGTCGTTGTCGATGCGGGTCAATGTAAGGTTCAGACCTGCCTTGAAGATGTTCAGAAACTTCTGGTCAATGTTTGCTTTGGCAGTATAACGAGTCATACCGGAATTCTTGACGATACCCTGGTGGTCGTAATAGTTGAACGACACCATGTATTGCGTACTTTCACTACCACCTTGCAGGTTGACGTTGTGTTCCTGTATCTGTCCGTCGCGTGTAATCAGTCCCAACCAGTCGGTTCCGGGGCCGGCGCCTGCAATGTCATTGTCCGAGTAAGGTCGGCTGTATGCCACTCCGTTGGCAGGATTGGCTTGTGCTTCTTCCAGCGTTCTGTTTCCCCAAGGGGACACGTTGTTGTTCCATAACCAGGATTCCCAGGTGGTGCTGTTCTTTTCTACCATCCATTCTTGCAGAGACAAGAGGTCATAATTGTCTGTGTATTTCTGGAAAGAGTAGTTGTATGAGTAGTTCACACGGGCTTTCCCCTCCTTACCTCTTTTGGTGGTGATGATAACGACACCGTTGGCAGCACGTGCACCGTAGATGGAAGTGGCACTGGCATCTTTCAGCACTTCGATGGATTCTACATCGTTCGGATTCAGGAAGTTTAGGATTCCTTGTGTACCCGGGTCCATTTTGGCATCTCCACCCGAGGCTTGGTCCAGCTTAGCGATGGGGAAACCGTCTACGATATAGAGCGGGTCATTGCTGGCATTGACGGAACCGGCACCGCGGACCAGAATGTCCAGACCGCCACCGGGCTGTGCGCTGTTCTGGCGGATATAGAGTCCGGCAGCCTTACCTTCGAGTGCATGTCCGATGGAAGATACGCCGTTCAAGTTTAGGTCGTCTCCTTTTACACTGGACACAGAGCCCGTCAAGTCGCGTTTCTTGACCGTACCGTATCCTACCACTACCACGTCATCCAACATTTTGCTGTCCTCCTCCAGCACAATCTGCCGGAACTTGTTGTTCTTTAAGGTCACTTCCTGGGTAGTGTACCCTATATAAGAGACAACGAGTGTGCTTCCGGTAGGTACTTCCAGTGAATAATTACCGTCTATGTCGGTAATGCATCCTAGAGTACTGCCTTTGACAAGAATGTTTGCACCGATGACGGGGATACTGTTCTTGTCCGTCACTTGTCCTTTGGCAAGTATGACCTTACCAGACTGCGACGGGGCGTTATCTTGTTTTGGGTTAGAAGAATTCGTTTTCGGAGATTGAATAGGCAATATTCGTATTCCTCAAAGCTTGTTCCAGGGCGGCGTTGATGGATGCATTCCGTACATTTACAGTGACATGCTGTTTCACGTCTACTTGTTGTTGTTCATAGAAGAATTTAAAGTCTGTCTGCTGTTCAATGCTTTGAATGAATGCGGATAGAGGTTTGTCGGTCAGCTTGATGTTGATACCTGCATTCTGTGCATGAGAAGCAAGAGGGAATATGCCTGCAATAAGCAGTAATAGAAGACAAAGTCTTTTGGACATCTTGTCAGGGCATTCTGTGACCAGTATGTTCCCATAATGAATTAGATTTTAGTTAATAATAATTTTTCTCTTTAATGTTTTAAGGCCTTTATTAATTAAAGAGTCCGGCAAATATAGAATTACTCATTTGAAAATAGAAATAAAACATTTATTAACATTCATGATGAATATTGTTCCTGCACCTCGTTAAAAACTCCTTTTTGGCAGATGATATGGAAACCTTTATATTTGGACGCTCTTTAATGTTCTGGTCCCTTTTATTAACCCGTTTTGATAATCTGGTTCATATTGTTATGCCTATGAATAACTATACTTGAAAAGGAGGGGATACATGGAAGAACATATTCTCTTTCCAAAATACAGCAGGGGATGCCGCTTCTTTGAGTGGTTGTACAAAAGTACCATCCCAGGATGTACGTCTTTTGCTACGGATTGTTGCATGACAGTGACAAGGCAAAGGACATTGTCCAGGAGTGCTTTATCGCCTTCTGGGAACATCGTACTCATATTGATGCTCCCGAAGCCATCAGTGCTTACCTGTTCCGCATTATGAAGAATCTCTGCGTGAAACAAATCCGCCGGGATACCATACTGAATAACTTTTCTAAAATAGAGACGATGACCCTGCGGGAACTAGAACTTGCCAGTTATACGGCTGAGCATAATATTTTGAATGATCTTTATTTCAAGGATTTGAATAAGAGGTATCTGGAAGCGCTTGACAAGCTGCCCAAGCAGTGCCAAACCATTTTCAGAATGAATCGGAACCAAGGAATGCGTAGCGACGAGATAGCCGGAGTGCTGAATCTGTCTGTGCGTACCGTTGAGAACCAACTTTACCGCGGACTCAAACTAATTAAGAAATCATTGGGTGATTATCTGCCCGTATTAATTCTGCTATTTGTCAAAGATTTGTTTAAATAACGATGTGATGATGATAAACGAAGATTATTTTATAAAATACCTGAAGAATGAACTGACGGAGGAAGAAACCCGGCAGTTGATAGCTTGGGTGAAGGAAAAGAAGGAGAATCAGGACTTCCTTTTCTCGCTGAAGGACTCTTATGTATATCTCAATTATGAGAATGATTGCAAGGAAGCGGATACGGAACACGAGTGGCAGAAGTTTGCTCAGAGAACCGGTCTGTCACAGCAGGCGGGCACACCTCCAAAAAAGAAGAATGTGTCATGGAGGCGTTTCTTCCTTTACGCCGCTGTTGTCGTGGTCGTTGCCTTCGTGGGCTGGCAGGCCAATGCTTATTACTCTGGTATCAGTTCATCTGTGGAGCTGGTTACTCTGGAAACAGAAGTAGGACAGCAGGCCAGGACTGTGCTGCCAGATGGCTCTACGGTGTTGCTGAACGCTTGTTCCAAACTGACCTATTCATTGGGGGGGTGGCGGAAAGCACGCGGTGTACAGCTGGAGGGAGAAGCGATATTCGATGTGAAGCATAAAAATGGTAAACCGTTTTATGTACATACCCGTCACTATGACATCCGCGTTCTGGGAACGAATTTCAATGTCTCTTCCTATGCGGAAGAAGCCGAGGACATTGTGACCTTGAAAAATGGAAAGGTGGAGATTGATGTGGAAGGTATTGTCGAGAATGCGGTGTTGGTACCCGGGGAAAGTTTTGTCTATGACAACCGCTCCGGAACTTACAAGATAGAGAAGCGTTCGTTGAACCAGATATACGCATGGGAACATAAGGAGATTGTTTTTGAGGGGCATACTCTGGAAAATAAGAAAGAAGAATTGTCCCGGCATTTCGGTTATCGCTTCCAGATAGCGCCGGAGTTGCATCAGCTCAGTTTCAAAGCGACTTTGCGCGATGAAAGCCTGAATGAATTTCTGTCGTTGCTATGTAGCATTACTCCGCAGTTGTCCTATCGCATAGATGCAACCCATAAAGTTGTAGAGTTGGTAAAATTAGAGAAATAGGAAGATGGATAAGGTGAGGACTGCTTTTATCGGTGTGGGATACCGTGGCAAACAACTGTTTAGATTATTGCAGAATATACCTTTCTTTCAGGTTCAGGCAGTTGCCGACCCGGGTGTGAAGTCGTCGGAAATATCCGGTATCCCTTGCTATAACCAAGGGGAGGATGCCTGCCTTGACATGCTGAAGGAGCATCATCCGGAATTGGTGTTTATCGCCTCTCCCTGGCAATACCATGTGCAGCATGCCTTGCTATGTGTGGAGCACGGGTGCCACGTGGCGTTGGAGATTAAGGGAGGGCTCTATATTGATGAATATACTCCTTTGATGGAACTGGCAGAGCAGCATGGCTGCCGCGTATATCCTTTGGAGAATACACTTTTTATGCGCGAAAACCTTTCCATTCTCAATATAGTGGAATCAGGTCTGTTGGGAGAGATTGTCTACATGCGAGGTGGCTATCGGCACGACCTGCGGCACTTGTTGCTGGACGATGCGGGCAATATCGGTAATCGGGAAAAGACGGAAAGCGTCTGGCGTAGCAAGTTCTATCAAGAGGAGAACGGTGACCTTTATCCCACCCATGGTCTGGCTCCCCTTTGCATGATTGCGGGCATCAACCGGAAAGACCGGATTAGAAGTCTTACCTCATTCGCCTCCAAACCGGCGGGCATGTTGCAGCGTATCAAAGACCTCGGTGGAAATACAGATGTAGAGATACGGACGGGAGATGTTGTCATCACTCAGTTGGAAACGGAAAACGGCATCCTTCTCTCGCTGACCCACGACACCACCTTGCCCCGTCCGCGCAGTTTGGACTTCGAGATACAAGGCACGAAAGGAATCTGGCAGGGAGACAGACGGCTTATATATATAGAAGGGAGCAGTCCCGATGAGACTTGGGAGGCGGACCGTACTTATATAGACTGCTATGAACATTCCTATTGGCAACAGTGGGGTAGGAAGGCACTGGAAGTTGATAGCCATCATCAGGGGATGGACTACATCATGTTGAAAGCTCTGGAAGCAGACTTAAAGGAGGAATACCCTTATCCGGCCACATTAGATGATTTGGCTTTATGGACATCCGTCACGCCTTGGTCGAAAATCTCTATCTCTGAACGAAGAACCGTTCGTTTGTGAATTTTAGCTTTCTTGCCCAGCTGAAACTTTATCACTCTCCGTTCATTGAATTATAGCATTGGATTTATTAATTTTGCAGGAAAGAAAAAAGAATATCATATGGACAAAATAAGAACTGGATTAGCCGCTTACGGAATGTCGGGACGTGTTTTCCATGCTCCCTTCATCTCCACCAACCCTCATTTTGAATTGACTGCCGTTACGGAGCGCAGTAAGGAACTCTCCCGGGAAAAGTATCCCGACGCTTGTATTGTGCGGAGTTTTGAGGAACTTATCGGACTGGAAGGGTTGGATTTGGTTGTCATCAACACACCGGACAGCACTCATTATGAGTATGCCCGCCGCGCCCTCGAAGCTGGCAAGCATGTGGTTGTGGAGAAGCCTTTCACTACCACCGTGGCAGAAGCTGAGGAGCTGGTGGCACTTGCCGCAAGCCGGGGGCTGACCTTGAGCGTTTACCAGAATCGCCGGTGGGACGGCGATTTTCTGACGGTCAAGGAAATACTGTCCAAAGGCCTGCTGGGACATCTGGTGGAGTTTGAATCCACCTTCCCCCGTTATCGTAATTTTATCAAGCCGAATACTTGGAAGGAAACCGGACAAGATGGCGGTGGCTTGACCTATAACCTGGGCGCCCACGTCATAGACCAGGCTGTGCAGCTGTTCGGTATGCCCGAAGCCGTCTTTGCAGATATTGCCACGTTGCGCAAGGACAGCAAGGTAGACGACTACTTCATCATTCATTTGCTACGCCCCTCAAAGGCACCCGAAGTAAAGATAACGCTGAAATCCAGCTATCTGATGTGTGCGAGCGAACCCCGTTTCGTCCTCCACGGCAGGGAAGGTTCTTACGTGAAATATGGTTTCGACCCGCAGGAAGCCGCCTTGAACGAAGGCGTATTGCCCGTCACTCCGCACTGGGGCGAGGAGGACAAATCCTCTTGGGGGATACTTCATACGGAAAAGGGCGGTAGAATCGTGCATGAACCTTATCCAAGCCTTCCCGGTGATTATGCAGCTTTTTACGAGAATATCTATCGGCATATTTGTCACGGCGAACCTTTGCAGAGCGATGCCCGCGAGGTGGTCGGAGTCATCCGCTTGATAGAGGCAGGCTGGGAAAGCAGCCGTATGCAGCGTGTGGTTCGTATCTGATAGAAAATCTTTTACCCGGTAGGGATGTGCAGCTTCACATGTGTCAACCGGGTGTATTTCGTACTTCCTATTATATAGGTACGCGCGATGCGTGCCGATGCTATCTCCATCAGTTCCCCTACCTGGTAGGCATGTTCCACGGCGGGCAGCTGGCATGATTTCCGGCTTGCCGTGCGTGCATTCAGCCGGATGCTGACGAAGTTGCCGATGGAGTCTTTCAGCTTCAGCACCTGGCGCACATAGAAATAAGGAGTGGTCCCTTTGAGCTGCGTCTTGTAGGGGTTGTCCTCCAGTCGCACGCTGAACACCGTCAGCGTCAGGTTCTCCACTTTTTCGCCTTCCTTCCCCAGAAAACGTCCGCCGGTGGTCTGGTACGTTTTTCTCCGTTGTATGTCGAGATGGACCGAATGGTAAATCTTGGCAATCTGTACAAAACGTTCCTGCTTGGGGATGCGTGGTTGGAATTTGAAAGCTATCCACGTAAGATAGGCAGGGTCTATACGGAGGATTTCGTGCAGGAAGTGTCCGTGGTATTTGCCTACGGAGATAATGTCGTCCCCTTTGCTCTGCATTCTTTTGGCATTGTACTCCACAAGCAACAGGCTGCGCGGTGAGTAGAAGCATAGCGTGCTTGCCATCCGCAGCGTTTCGTGAATGTCGGTGGAAAGGTCGCAAATGTAGAAGATGGACTGTCTTCCGGGCAGTGGAGAGTAAATCCATAAAGTATATTGGAGATGCTCCGGTCGGGGCAGTACGACAAGATAGGCGCCCACTTCCTTATAAGAGGCTCTCCCTTGATTGTATGCATTCAGCTTACTATACAATAAGTCTTGTTCAGTCTGCAGTATGCCGGGTATGATTGGATTTGCCATAACTCGGAATAATTTATTCCAAATATACCTTTTGGAATGAAAAGCAAGGGAAGTCAGGAAATATCAGAAGCGTACCATCAATTCCAATACCACCTTGTCTTGTTCCGACTCTTTCGCTATGCTGTTTTTGGCATAGAAGTATTTCTCGTAGTTCAGCCGGAGGTCTGTGCGGAATGCCTTGCTGAGGCTGAAGGTGATGCCGCCCGTCAGGCGTTGGCGTTTGTAGTCGGTCACTGTCAATCTGCCGGTTTCCTCATCGGCGGTTTTGGCGTCGCTCTGGTCGGTCATCATGTCGTAGCGTAGCAGGAAAGACATCTTGTTGAATACTTTTCGTAGAGGCAGGTCGTAGTTGATGAAGGTGTTGACGGCGTGTACATCTTTGAAAGCGTTGCCGGAATATTGCTTGTACAAGTATTCGCCTTCGATATGGAAACGGCCGGTTTCGTAGTAAGCGCCGATGTCATAGGACTGCATGCGTACTTCTTCCGGTTGGATACTCTGCACGCTTAGTGTCAGGTTCAGTCCTTTGGTGAAGAGAAACTGGGCTTTGGCGGAGTAGTTCACTTCCTTGTGCCATTCTTTCTGGTTGGTCAGTCCGGAACCGTTGAAAAGTCCTCCTTCCACGGTGATAGGTACATCGGTAGGCAGGGTATATCCTACTGTGAATCCCACGTCCCGTACATTGCCCACTTGCTTGGCGATAAACGAGCGGTTGGGGAAGTATTGCTGGTGCGGCGAGCGGTGGGCGTCGATGGTGAAGGGGACGCGCATTTGTCCGGCGGTGACTGTCAGTCCTTTTGTCGGGAAAAGCCGGGCGTAGGCATCCAGCATCTTGATTTGGCCTTCGTCGGAGAGGTCTATCTCGGCTTTGTAGGCTACGCTGGGCAATACGTTGCCCGTCACGCTGACGCGGGCATTGCGTACTTCGAAACGTCCTGCACCCATGGTGGTCTGATATTCGTATTTGGCGCGGATGGTTCCGTGGACTTCCGGCAGGTAGTCTTTGGTTTCCATTTTCTCCTTTTCAATCTTTTTCCGTCCTCATTGATGGAGGGCGTTTGGGCAATTGCGGCCAGCGGCAGCAGGGCAATTAGTACTGTCAATGCACCTTTTTCATAATCTGTTGTTGTCGAATGATTTGTCGGCGACAAAGTTCGGACATGCGTGTTGTGTTTTGTGTCATATATGTTGCATTGTTGTTACAAAAACTGTTGGAGGGAAGAACTGCGATGGGTGCCGTTTTAATCTTTTATGGCTTGATTTAGTTTCTTGTTTTTATTAAAACGTTGGTTGTTAGGATTGTATGTGCACTGCCACAAATGTTTCAGTCTGAAATATCAATGAAATATTCTTATCTTTGAAGGAAATATCAAGAACGTTTGTTTTAGAACCCTGATGCTTATGAAAAGACAGTTGTTTTTAGCAGGAATAAGTTTGATACTGGGCGGCATGCCGATGCTCGCCCAAGATATATCTCCGGTGAATTCCGTTTCTTACGAATGGAAGAGCGTACCGATAGTGGGAGGAGGCTTTGTGGACGGTATCGTTTTTCACCCAGAAGCTCCTGGTGTCCGTTATTGCCGCACCGATATGGGAGGAGCCTACCGGTGGGACGCTGCTTCCAACCAGTGGACGCCCTTGCTGGACTGGATAAGTCTGGATGAAAGTAATCTGCAGGGGGTGGAGAGCATTGCCATCGACCCGCAGAATCCGCAGAACGTGTATATTGCCTGCGGTACGTATACCAGTAGCTCCAATGGGGCCATACTTTGTTCTTATGATGGCGGCAGAACCTTTGCCCGTATCGATGTGCCCTTTACGATGGGCGGCAACGAGAACGGGCGTGGTAATGGGGAACGGATGATGGTGGACCCGCAGAATGGGAATATCATTTATATGGGAACCCGTTTGCATGGTTTGTGGCGCAGTATGGATAAGGGGCAGAGCTGGGCACGGGTGGTGTCTTTCCCGGATGTCTCCGAGAAGTTCAATCCTGCCGACCGTGCTGCATGGGGGAATCGCGGTAGTGGCATTGTCTGCATAGTCTACGATGTACAAGGTACTCAAGATGGGCGTGGTACCCGTGACATTTATGTGGCGGCTTCATTGATGGGAAGGGAAAATCTGTTCGTGAGCCACGACTATGGTGAAAGCTGGCAGCCGGTTGAGGGACAGCCGGTGCAGTATCGTCCCACACATATGGTTTTGACCGGTGACGGCCAATTAGTATTGACGTACGGAGATACTCCCGGTCCGAGTCAGATGGAGGACGGTGGAGTTTGGAAGTACGATATACGTAAAGACAAATGGACGGACATTTCGCCCGTCCGACTGTCCGATGGCGGAAAAGCGGGATTTGGCTATGCAGCTGTATCAGTGGATGCCCGTAATCCGAAACATCTGATTGCCAGTACACACAGCTTGGGAGGCAAACACGGTTATAAGAGTGATGAGATGTTCCGTACGACCGACGGTGTCAAAAGCTGGAAACCGATTTTCAAGACGGGATATGAGTATGATTATTCTAAAGCTCCCTATACAGAGGTGGCGCCCCTGCACTGGATGTTCGACATTGAGATAGACCCTGCTGACGCCGAACATGCCATGTTTACCACCGGTTTCGGCGGTTGGGAAACTTTCAACCTGTCGGCCGTGGAACGCGGGGAACCGGTGAAATGGAGCATCATGTCTGCCGGTATTGAAGAGACCGTGCCCCTCGAACTTTATGCTCCCGAAAAAGGCGCGCGCCTGATTTCCGGTATCGGTGACTATGGTGGCTTTACGCATTTCGACCTCAATCGGCCCGATTCGTTGGGCAGCCATGCCAATCCTCATTTCGGAAATACGAATGGAGTGACGGGTGCCTGGCTGAAGCAGGATTTGATAGTCAGGGTTGGTACACTGTTCGGCCATCAGCCGGGTGCAAAGACCATTTCATATTCAGAAGATGGGGGCAGGCACTGGACTATGTGTGCCACCGTTCCGACGGAAAAGTCTCGTAATGGGCATATCGCCGTGGCAGCAGACGGCTCTTCTTGGATTTGGACACCCGACCGCTCGGAGGCTTATCTGACCCGTGATAAGGGGCTTCTTGGCAATCTTGCCGTGGTTTGCCTAAGAATATCCGCATCATTGCAGACAAGGTGAACCCCAACGTTTTATGCTGTAGATGCTGTGGCCGAAATATTGTATAGCAGCGAGGATGGTGGGGCGACTTTTCATGCCGACACATTGAATTTAACTGTTAAACGGTTCCAACGGGGTAATGCCGGTGCCGCCGTACGAAGAGGAGATCCGCGTGGAGGACAAGACCGTATCTACGCTACTCCCGGTCATGAAAAGATTTGTGGATTGCAGCTTATGATGGTTTGTACCGCTCTGCTGCTTCAGAAAAATTTGATTTCCGTGCTTTGGATAAGGTACGTACCATCTATGCTTTTGGTTTCGGCAAGGCAAAGCCAGGCAATGATTATCCTGCCATCTATCTGATAGGCGTAGTCAACGGGCAATACGGTTTCTTCCGTTCTGACGATGCGGCGAACTCTTGGGTACGTATCAACGATGATGCCCATCAATATGGCCTGGTATTGCATATCTGCGGTGACATGCAGGAATATGGGCGGGTTTATATAGGGACACATGGTCGGGGAATTGTGACGGAGTACCTGCGTCATAACTTTTCCATGTAGTCTTCATAACATCTCTGTATCTACTTTCATCCAGTCCGTACATCTTCCGCCTCTATAGGAGCGGAGATGATACGGACTTTAGTCTTTTATAATAGCTGTATAGGAACTTACTTTATTTAAGCAAAATATTATTCGTTCATTAATATTTTATATATTTGCATTTTAATCTTCCCATCATTTCTTAATAAATGTTGGCTAATGTTTTATGATGGCATTGCATAACCTTAAATGAAAACCTAATGGTACATTTATATAGATATATCATTTTAATAATAAGTCTTTGCACTACCCAACTGGTTTCCGCATACGGATTGAGATTTCGTGGCGCAGCCAGCCCTATCGACGAAAGGACATCCTATGATGTGTTTGCCCACAGTTGTCCCTCTTTCAAAGACTACTTTGACTTGGAGTTCAACATGGCTCTGTATTCTACCGAGAGTGTCGGCTATGTATTGCGGGTTAAGGGAGCTGACGAAGGACAGATTTTCAATCTTTTCTTTGATTTTCGTGGCGATGACATCTTGTTCCGTCTGAACCAGGAGGGGAAGTGTGTGTTGATAGCCTTGCCTGTCAGTAAGGCGGAGGCGATGAAATCCCATTGGTTCAAGGTGAAGATAGCTTTCAACCTGAAGCAGGATGAGATTACTCTCAAAATTCACGATCAAGAAAAGGTATGTAAGGGGGTGTTGCTCTCTGATGAGTTCAGTCCGAAAATCGTGTTCGGTAAGAGCGACCACATCATTGACGTTCCGGAGATAGCTGTTGACAAGCTGGTTGTGAATGCCGAGCATACTTACACATTTCCCTTGGATGAGGCGGACGGAGAATCTGTCTGTAACCAAGAGGGTACTCTTTATGGAAAAGTGGAGAACCCGATATGGCTGATTAACGAGGCCTATCACTGGAGGAAAGAGGGTGGCTTTGCGTCGGCTTCGGAAGCTGGTTCTTGCTACAATGCCGACAGAAACGAGATTTATTATTTCAACCGTGATTCGTTGTTCGTCTACAATATGGAGACGGGAAGCACTTCTGCCAAGGCTTTTGCCGAACGGTGTCCTGTGAAGCTGTTTCTTGCCGGCAGTTTCTTCGATAGTGGCAGTGAAAGGCTCTATGCCTACGAGGTGTATACTGAGAATGGAGATTCAGAGCCTATGATAGCGAGTTTGGACTTGCATACGTTGGGCTGGAGGGTGGAGAGTTACAGTCGGCTGAGTATGCAATTGCATCATCACTGTTCCTATTATGATGCAGTTCGCAAACGTTACACCATTTTCGGCGGTTTCGGCAATATGTACTACAGCAATAAATTCTATATGTTCAATGCAGAGGAGGAACGTTGGAATACGCTGGGTTCTCTGTCCGGCGATTTTCTTTGTCCGCGCTATTTCTCTTCGGCCGGTTATCTGGACAGTAATCATTCTGTCTACATTTTCGGGGGCATGGGCAATGAGTCGGGCGACCAGGTGATAGGTCGTCGTTATTTTCACGATTTTTATAAGGTGGATTTGCAAGAAATGCGTGTGCAGAAGCTTTGGGACATTTCAGAAGGACAGCCTAATATGGTTCCGGCGCAGGATATGGTTATACTGAATGACTCTTGTTTCTATGTCTTGCGTTATCCCGAGAGTGTCTCCAACTCGTTTTTGCATCTTTACCGTTTTTCTGTAGAAGATGGCAGTTGTCATATATTGGGTGATTCCATTCCCATTTACTCCGACAAAATCACGACGAACGCTCGTCTTTATTACAACGAGCGTCAAAGCAGGCTTTTTGTGACCGTGCAGGAAACAAGCGACGACGTGTCTTCCAAATTTTCTGTCTACTCACTGTTGTTTCCACCGGTTTCTCTTGAAAAATATACAGCAAATAACGGTGGAGGAAATGCTTCACATGTGTGGCTGGTACTGGTAGCCGCGGTTGTGGCTGTAGCTGGCGGAAGCGTGTGGATAGTGTACAAGCGGCATCGAAACTCCGGCAAGGGCGAGGATGGCAAAGCTGTGCGACAGGACAAGGAACAACTTCCTGAAGCCTCTGATGTAAAGGTGGAGAAGATGGCAGTGGATACGGGAACTGTCAATTCGATGTATTTATTCGGTGATTTCTCCGTTTTCGACCGGAACGGACGCAATATCTCCTATATGTTTTCCTTGCGTATCAAGCAGATATTCTGTCTCATTTTGCGTTATAGCGATGCCGACGGAATTTCTTCCAAGCAACTGAGCGATTTGATATGGCCCGACAAGCCAAAGGACAAAGTGAAAAACTCGCGTGGAGTAGCCATCAATCACCTGCGCAAAATTCTAAAAGAATTGGATGGCATAGAACTGGTTTACGAAAAAGGATGTTTCCGTTTCACGCTGTCCTCCGATTTTTATTGCGACTATTTGCGTTTTATGGCGATAGTTGCCGAAAACCGGATAGAGGAGTGCCGACAAGAGTTCTTGTATATCGTAGGGCGTGGCAAGTTTGTCGGCTTTATGGACGGTCCGTTGTTCGACGGTTTTAAGCAAGATGTGGAGTGCCTCTTGGAAGTGCTTGTCTTGCAGTTGATGAAGGAGGCTTTCGAGGCGCAGGATTATGCGGAAACTGTGAGTTTGGCCGAAGCGGAATTCAATATCGACCCGGTGAACGAGACAGCCTTGTCTTGTTGCCTCAAGTCGCTTTTCATACTCAAGCATGAGAATGCCGCTATTGGCACTTACCAGAAATTTGTGGCAGAATACAAAAAATATACGGGGGAAGATTATCCTCATCCTTTCAGTCTTTACTGGAGTTAGTTCCCCGGCACGTTGCATCCGGTGCTTTCAGTCTTCTCTCTTTTTATTCTTCGGTCTGCCTCTTTCAGCTTGTCCGATGGCTCTTGTTATGTCTGATAAATGTTTACAAATCAAAAAGCTTTTGACTTCAGTCGCATATTCAGGATACCTCAGTCTTATACTTAGGTACCCTCAGTCGTATACTTAGGGTATCTTAGTCGTATACTGAGATAACACTATTATAAAGCCTCTGATAATTAGCGTTTTAAGAATTAAGGTTCCGGCGTTGATAAAAGAGGACAAATGGACTGTTGGAAATGGGGGGTTAGTAGAACCGTGCGATAATTGTTTGATTCACGTTTCCCCTTTCGATACTTGAAGAGTCAAGTGCAGTCTGTCCTTTCTTTTATGGGTTAAAATAGCTCGGATTAATGTTTTTTTTGTCCCATTATACGCAAATTAACCCTAAAATTAACCCATGCAAAATCAAATTTGTGGTCGAGGGGGCGGTTTACAATGCCCTGAGGCTGATGTGGGCGATTGGCATCGGCTCCTTTGTTATATTAACTTCTAATAATAATTAAACTATGAAACAGGCAAAAAAGCTAAAAGTCTTCGGACTGATGACCATGCTTATAAGTATGGTGTTCATGGTAAGCTCCTGCTCGGATGATGACACGGGCGGAGGGGCTTTATCTTATGGAAAAGTGACGGGTGTCGTCACAGACGATTTATCTTCTCCCCTTGAAGGGGTAACGGTCTTGGTCGATGGTTCCGGTATAACGGCTACACCGGACGGTCCTCAAGCCACGACAAATTCACAGGGTGTATATACACTCGAAAACATTTCAATAGGTACACATATAATTACATTTACGAAAGCCGATTACCAGACGGTAAGCGTTACCGTTGTGGCAGGAAAATTCAACGAAGAACAAGTAGCCGAAGTCAGCCCTAAGATGGAGTATGCAGCTGCAAAAATCAAAGGAAAAGTGACCGATGCAGGAAAGGGAAGTGCTCCGTTGGAAGGGGTGACAGTCAGCATCAGCTCTACACAGACTACCACCACCGGAAGCGACGGTACGTTTGAAATTGGCAATTTGCCGCTGGCGGACTATACCGTTACATTTACGAAAGATGGTTATGCTTCTATCGTGAAGAAAGTGGTTATGGCCGACTTTGTGGATGGCATTGCTACTACAGACGTGCGTATGGGGGGAACGGAAATCCTGCGCGGACTGACCATCGACGACTTGAAAGCTGCCGAAAAATGGTATTATAACGAATACCGCGGTGGACGAAACGCCGAAAGCTATCCCCATTGGGACTGGGCTTGCAATTACATGTGTACGATGGATTTCCGTGGCGACTGGGAAGAGCAGAACGAAGGTACCACTCTCCGCATTCGCAACAGTGAAGACGACCGCAAGAACCCCGCCGACTTGGAGATGTTCGATTCCTTTGTATTCGGAAGCAAGCTGATTACAGAAGACAACTACATGATGACCCTCCAGATTCGTACGCACAGTGCCGACGAAGCTGCTCCGGCATACTATGGCGTGCAGGTGGTAGACCTGACTGCTGCCGATCCGAAGGCTGAGATGGTGGGCGACGTCAGAACCTATGCCTCGGAAAATTACACTTCTGTTCCGGTAGACTTGAGCAAATACATCGGTAAGGAAGTAATCATTGCCATCGGTACATTCCGCGCCCAGACAGGCGACTACTGGAAGCAATTGGTGTTGCGTCGCATCGCTTTTGCCAAGGAAGTTGTTGAAGGATGGGGATGGTTGCCGGGAACAGCAGTCGAAGAACTGGACGGCTGGAAGATGACTCAGGAAATGGTACGTTCTACCATGCCGCAAGTGAAGTCGCAGTTCACGGGTATGAGCCCCATCGGAGGAAGCCGCGATAACTATGTGGACGCTTATCGTGCATGGCGCGAGGTAGACCACGTTTGTGCCGAGTGGTCGTATATGCCGCTCAGCAAAGACCCTGAGGTATTCCCTTCCGAAGGTTATCTGATAAAGACACGTGGTGGAAACAATGTGAGCACAACCGTGCCCGAATCCTATTTCTATGCCAAGTTCTCCATTGCATCCGGACGCAACAAGATGACATTGAAGACCCGCAATTTCAGCGGAACGAATGCCACCTTCTTCAAGGTGACAGCCATCCGCATGGATGGAACTCTCATGCACTTGGCACCTGCCTCCAATACGGCCCAGTTTGCCGAGGCTGCCGCCGACGGTTGCTGGAAGTTTATCCATGAGGCAGGAGGAAAGGGAGATCCGGAAGGATATGCCGATTTTGTTTACGATTTGTCTCAGTTCAACGGAGAAGACGTGATGTTGACTATCGGTATCTTCAAAGGAGAAGAGAACGGCGACGAGAACAAGCTGGTGCTGCGTAGCATAACAATGGAATGACAAACTACTGATTTTAATTATTCCTTAATTCCGCAACACTATTATAAAATATTTTTTTTAAGTACCTGAGCAACAAAAAGTTGCTCAGGATTTTGCCATGTCAGAGGATTCACTTAACTTAGTGTTGCAAAAAAATAATCAAACAAAACCTCATCAGGCATGGCAAAAATACAAATAAAATCCGAGAAGCTCACTCCTTTTGGAGGAATATTTTCAATCATGGAGCAATTTGACTCCACATTGTCATCTGTAATCGACTCGACACTCGGTCTAAGGTGTAGCTCGTTCGGTTATCAGTACAGTGAAATCGTCCGTTCCCTCATGAGTATCTACTTCTGTGGTGGCTCATGCATTGAGGATGTCACTACTCATTTGATGAACCATCTCTCGCTCCATCCGACACTTCGTACTTGTAGTTCTGATACTATCCTCAGAGCGATAAAGGAACTGACGCAAGGAAACATCTCATACATCAGATACGGGTAAGAACTACGATTTCAACACGGCTGACACACTCAATACCTTACTGCTCAATTGTATGTTTGCATCCGGCCAACTGAAAGAGGGCGAGATGTATGATGTTGATTTCGACCATCAGTTCATAGAGACTGAGAAGTATGATGCAAAGCCTACATACAAGAAGTTCCTTGGTTATCGCCCTGGCGTGGCGGTTATTGACGACTTGATTGTTGGCATTGAGAATAGCGATGGTAACACCAACGTTCGTTTTCATCAGAAGGACACGCTGAAGAGATTCTTTGAGAGATTTGAGCAGAACGGACTTACAATCAATCGTTTCAGAGCTGATTGTGGATCATGTTCCGAGGAAATCGTGGAGGAAATAGAGAAACACAGCAAATCCTTCTATATCCGCGCAAACCGCTGCAGTTCGCTCTACAATGACATCTTTGCTCTTAGAGGCTGGAAGACTGAGGAAATCAATGGCATTGAGTTCGAATTGAACTCTATTCTTGTTGAGAAGTGGAAGGGTAAAGCATACCGACTTGTGATTCAAAGACAGAAACGGATGGACGGTGTGCTGGATCTTGGGAAGGAGAATACACATACCGTTGTATCCTGACTAACGACTATGAATCTTCCACAAGAGAAATTGTCGAGTTCTATAACCTTCGTGGAGGAAAGGAACGTATCTTCGATGATATGAACAATGGTTTCGGGTGGGACAGATTGCCCAAATCCTTCATGGCAGAGAACACTGTGTTCCTTCTTCTTACGGCACTTATCCGTAATTTCTACAAGGCCATTATCCACAGACTTGACGTAAAGAGGTTCGGACTCAATGCAACAAGTCGCATAAAAGCGTTTGTCTTCAGGTTTGTCTCTGTACCAGCCAAGTGGATCAGAACATCAAGGCGGTATGTGCTGAATATCTATACCTGTAATAATGCTTACGCAGATATTTTTCAGACTGATTTTGGATAACGCCTACAACTTATGGGTATGATACTGCGTATTGCCTCAAGTCGCATAGTGGGGCAAGGGGATATTGTGGGCAGAAGTGGGTATTTCAGCCTCAATTTATCTGCTAATTCAGTGATGAGAGGACGTTTAGACGCAAGAAGGACGCTGAAGAGCTTAGTTGCGGATTTGAGGTTATTCTTGAAGCGCTTTCCCCTCTATCTTCTGCATCTTATGGAAGGAGGGGAAGGCTGAAGAAACTAATAGTATGATATGAACAGAATGAAAAATTTATTTACTTTACTGACTTTGCTTTTATGGACGTTAGTGGCTTGCAGCAACGACTCTGCTGCTGATGAAAAGCCGGGCAGCGGGGGGACGGATATTCCTGCGGGTAATCTGCCGATGCAGAACGTGGCGCGTGCCATAGAGCTGATTGACAATGCCGTGGAGTGCTATTTCACGGGTACGGGCATGGCTATGTCACGTTATTACAATCCTTATACAGGCAATCGTTCCAGCGAGTTGGGCAGTGTGTGGATGTACACCAGTTCCATTGAGGCTGTAAACGCTGCGATGAAAGCCATGAAGACCGGGCAGGCAAAGGGTGAAACGGCTCTTTATGATTCTCACTTTAACCGTTACAAGGAACTCTTGACCCAACTTTATGATAATTTGGAGTATTATGCAGGTACTTTTACGCTGACCTCTTATACGCAGACCAAGCAGTGGACGGTATACGGCGTAAACCGTGGAAACGACAAAGGAGCTGCCCAGGTAGAAGGCATCCTCAATGTTTACGATGACCAGATGTGGCTGGTACGTGAATTATTGGAATCCTATCATATCACTGGTGAGCAACGTTATCTGGAAAAGGCGGAATACCTGATGGAATACGTGCTCGACGGTTGGGATTGCACTCTTGATGAACAAGGCAATCCGTTGGGAGGCATCACATGGGGCCCCGGGTATCTCACCAAGCACTCTTGTAGCAACGGTCCCATTGTCAGCCCGTTGGTGTGGCTTCATGAAATTTACAAAGGCAAGTCAGACGAAGTGACCTACGGTTATGTGGCTGCCGATAACAGCCGCAAGCTGCGCACGGAGAAAAAGTCCGACTATTATCTGGGTTTTGCCAAAGCCGTTTATGATTGGCAAAAGAAGTATTTGCTGAGACCCGATGGAGTGTACGACGACATGATGGGCGGTTATGATTCGCCGGACATAAAATATGTCACCATTGATGGCGAACGCTATCGGACGGGTTCCAAATTGCGCGATCGCGTAGGTCCGGCCATCACTTACAACAGCGGTACGATGCTTTCCGGTGCTGCCGACCTTCTCAGAGCTACGGGCGATGCTGCCTATCGGACGGACTTGGCTGAATTGACTGATAATAGCTTTGCTTACTTTGCCAAACCTGATGCCACAAAACCAGGTTGCTATACATTTGACATCAGTGGATTCTGCAATTGGTTCAACGGTGTGCTGATGCGCGGATATGTGGATGCTTATTCAGCCCACACTGTTGCTGCAAGCTGTATCGAGGCTTTCCAGAACAATCTGGATTATGCCTACGAAAATTATCAATACAAGCATATGCTTCCCACTAACCTGCTGGTGGGCTGGAATAAAGCCGAAAGGACCAAGAACAATGTGGAAGGCATGTTCACTTTTGCTTTGCAGCCGAGTATGCAGTGTTGGCGAATTATGAATGGAGCAAAAATAATTTTAAAATAATGGACTATGAAGAATTTTAGCAAGATGCGACAAGGATTATCCTGCATGGTTATGGCGTTACTTCTGATGCTGATTCCGGCAGATATTTTCGCACAAAACTCTATTTCCGTTTCGGGAATAGTTATGGACGATACCAACGAGCCGGTCATTGGCGCTGCCGTCATGGTGAAAGGTACTACCACCGGTGTCATTACCGACATTGACGGACGCTACACCATCAGTGCTCCCGCGAACGGTATCCTCAGCTTCTTATGTGGGATTGAAAGACAAGGAAGAGAAAGTGAACGGACGTACCACTATCAATATCATCATGGAAACCGATTCCAAGATGATAGACGAAGTGGTGGTGATAGGTTACGGAACACAGCGTCGCGGATCGGTGACGCCGTTTCTGCCGTAAAAGGTCAGGATATGATAAAGACCAAGAACGAAAATCCGCAGAACATGCTGACGGACGTATTCCCGGTTTGCGTATGGCAGAAGAGCTCTGAACCCGGAACTTTCAACAACAGTTTCGATGTTCGCGGTATGGGTGCTCCATTGATTATCATCGATGGAATTCCCCGGAGCACGGAAGAATTCCAGCGTTTGAATGCAATGGATATTGATGACATTTCTGTGTTGAAAGATGCTTCAGCCGCTATTTATGGTGTACGTGCCGCCAACGGTGTAGTGCTGGTGACTACTAAAAAGGAGGAGCAGGAAAAACGGAATTCTCTTTACAACGGTTCCTACACTTTCCAACAGCCTTCACGTATGCCTGAACTGTGTGATCCTTATGAATCTATGACACTGTTCAACGAAATGTCGATGAATAACATCAACGGCGGTTCATGGGTTTTCAGCGAAGAGAGTTTCGAAGCATTCCGCAACGGCACGCGCCGTACAACGGATTGGAACGACCTGATTATCTCTAACGTGGCTCCGCAAACGCAACACGACATCAGTATTTCCGGTGGTACCGAGAAGACGAAGTTCTACATCAGCATGGGCTACTTCTATCAGGAAGGTATCTTCCGCTCAGGAGACTTGAACTACAACAAGTTCAACCTGCGCTCTAACATTTCGACTGAAATTGCTAAAGGTATAAAGTTCGAACTCGGCGTGAGCGGTATCTCCGACGAACGCAACACGCCTTACACCAGCTCACAAGACATCATCCGTAACTACTGGCGTCAAGGTGTTCTCTATCCGGCATACGCCGATCCCGAGGGAACAATGCTGAACTACAACGGTTTGGATATGGAACAGAACACTGTGGCCATGATGACGGCCGACATTTCCGGTTACAAGAAGTACAAACAGAAATATTTCCAGTCCTCGGCTACTCTGACGGCAGACTTCGGCGAATACACTCCGGTATTGAAGGGGTTGACTGCCAAAGCCATGTTCAGTTACGACTACCGTGCCGACAACAACGAGGCTTTCCGTAAAGAGTACTACCAGTATGCTTATGACGAACAGACCGGTACCTACAAGCAGAAAGTCTATAACGAAAGTTCGCCCAGCAACATGCGCCGCGAGTTTTATGACAAGTCGCAGATGTTGGGACAATTCACAGTGAACTACGACCGCACCTTTAACGATGTTCACCACGTGGGTGGTGTTATTGGTTGGGAGGTGCAGAAACGCAACGGCGACAACTTCTACGCTGTCCGCGACCTAGCATTCTCCATGCCTTACCTGCTGGCAGGTGTGACCGAAGGCCAGATTGGTGCCATGCAGACCGGTAATAACGACCTTTATGAACAGGCCAACGAAGCCTTGATAGGCCGTATCAATTACTCGTTTGCCGACCGCTACCTGCTGGAAGCACAGTTCCGTTACGACGGTTCCAGCAAGTTTGCCAAGGGACACCAATGGGGCTTCTTCCCCTCCGTATCGGCTGGATGGAGAATCTCCGAAGAACCTTTCTTCAAGAGTATCGATGTTCTGAAGTTTGTCAATCAGTTGAAGTTGCGTGCCAGCTACGGTGTACTTGGTGATGACGGCGACCTGAATTATGACTGGGCTATGGGGTACACCTATCCTTCGACTAGCGGCAACATGGCCAACGGCGACTACAACGGTTATTCGCCGGGCTACATTTTCGGCGGCAAGTTTATCAGTGCAGCCAGTCCTATGGCATTGCCTAACGAGAACATCACTTGGTTCAAATCGAAGACATTCGACATCGGTTTCGACTTTGAAGGATGGGACGGTCTGCTGGGTGTTTCGTTCGACTACTTCAACCGTTTGCGTACCGGCCGTTTCGCTCGCCGTACCGGTGCCCTGCCTACCGTGGTAGGTGCCACTGCTCCGCGTGAAAACCTGGACAGCGACCGCCAATTCGGTATGGAATTGGAGCTGACCCACCGTAATAAGATTGGTGAAGTAGGCTATAACCTGAAGGGTATTGCTACCGTTACCCGTCAGAAATACCTGACTGCTTCGGAAAAAGGACCTTGGGCCAACTCGTATGATCGCTGGCGCAACGACAACCTGACGAACCGTTATCAAGGGGTACAGTTTGGTTATACTTCCGCCGGTCGTTACACCAGTTGGAACGATATTTGGAATTACTACGGCTTCAAGGAACGCGACGTCCTGCCGGGTGATTATAAGTATGAAGACTGGAATGGTGACGGCGAGATTAACGGTCAGGACGAACATCCGTTTGCCTTTGACCAGACTCCGTGGTTGCAATTCAGCTTGAATGCCGGCCTGCAATGGAAGAACTTCGACTTCAATATGCTGTTGCAAGGTTCTGCACTGGGTTCTATGGAATACAAAGAGCCTCTGCACGAAATTTGGGGTAAGAATGGCGGTGGTGCATTGACACAGTTCCTCGACCGCTGGCATCCTGTAGACCCGAAAGCCGATCCCTATGATCCTTCTACAGTCTGGACTTCCGGTCACTATGCTTACACAGGCCGTTGGGCAAAAAATAATTCTGCTTTCAACCGCGTAAGCACTGCTTACCTCCGTCTGAAGAGCATCGAGTTGGGCTATACCTTCCCAAAACTGAAGCAGATTCCCAATGCCAGCCTGCGTGTTTATGCCAATGCTTACAACCTGTTGACTTTCACTGGCGTGAAGTTCGTTGACCCTGAGCATCCCGATGACGATCTGGGCCGTATGTATCCGTTGAACAAGACCTATACACTGGGAGTTTCCCTCTCTTTCTAAGTAATCAATGATATAAACCTAAAAAATAGTAAATATGAAACATAAACTGATATCCGCGATGTTGTGCATGACTCTCGCCACTTCATGTGTCGATATGGATATTGCTCCCAAAAATATCGTGACTTCCGAGTCGTTGCTTTCCAACGAATCGGGTATGGACATCTACATGGCGCGTCTATATAGCAATATGCCGTGGGAAGATTTCAAATATCTGTCTCAATGGGGTTTGAATTTTAACGGATGGCTGAATGCTATCGGTATCGATGGTACCGGCGAAGCAATGAACCGCGATGGTATTTGCCGTGCGTTTACCGGTGAAGACAATGCTTACTGGGGTAAAGCTTTTGAATTGTTGCGCGATGCCAACTACCTGATTGAGAACCTGCCGAAATACCAAGGCTCTTACGCCGAGATTACCTACAATCACTATTTGGGTGAAGCTTATTACGTGCGTGCCACGGTCTTCTACGCCATGGCCCGTCGTTTCGGTGGTATCCCTTTGGTAACAAAGGTCATCCAGTATCCCGGAGACGGCAACTTGGAAGTGCCCCGTGCCAGTGAGGAAGAAACTTGGAATCAGGTTTTGGCTGACTATGACAAGGCCATCGAACTGATGATGCCCGGCAGTCCCAAGAGCGGCTATAGCAACAAGTACGTGGCTCTGGCTTTCAAGTCGGAAGCGATGCTCTATGCAGGTAGTGTAGCTAAATACAATGAAACGGTAACCGGCCGTCTGACCGGCTTGGGTGCCAAAACGGGCGTACGTGTGATTGGATTCGATGAAAGCCGTTGGCAAGAGGCATCCAAGAAGTACTTCACCGAAGCCTACAAAGCTGCTTCAGAGGTGATTAAAAGCGGTGTATATTCACTTTACAAGAAGAAATGGGCTGCTAACGATCCGGAAGCGCAATATCAGAATATGGTAGATATGTTCTCCGATCTCAGTAATAATCCTGAGAACATCTATGTGAAGGAGTACGCTTATCCCACGAGCACTCACGCTTACGATTCTTACAATCTGCCGCTTACCTTCAAGGCTCCGTTGAATTGTGGCGTTTGCCCGACAGCCGACTTTGTAGAGCTGTTCGACGGTTTCGACCGTTATCCTGATGGTACCCTGAAGGTGACGACGGGCAATTCTTCTACCGAAGGCAACTACGTTATGTATGATAGTCCGATGGATTACTACAAAAATGCTGAGCCTCGTCTGCGTGCTTATGTCATCTTCCCCGGTGATATGTTCAAAGGCAAGGAGATTGAGATTTATGCCGGTGTTTATACGGGTTCCACGCCTATCAAGCCACTTCTTAGCGACTATTCGTATGGTTCGGCCACTACTAAGTACAACCATCTGAGTGCTTATAAAGAGAAGCCCAAAACGCTTTATCTCAGTCCGAAATCGGAAGACCAGCAGGAAATTGTAACCCTGCCCGACGGCTCTACGATGAAGGCTGCCGGTCAGAACGGTCCTTTCTATGAAGATGGTGGAAGTGCCATGACCGGTCTGTTGGCACGTAAATGGTTGAATCCTGACCCTGCATTTGTTCCCCGGGAAGGTAACAGTGCACAACCTTTCATCTTGATGCGTTATGCCGAGGTGTTGCTGAATGCGGCCGAGGCTGCTGTGGAACTTTCACTGGCTGGTGTATCTTCGCCGGACGACACGGATATGCTAAGTGTTGCAACGAAAGCTATCAACGACATCCGCGAACGTGCTGGTGCCCGGTTACTGACTTCCTCACTGGCTGGTACAATCGACAGCCGCGACATCGTCCGCAAGGAACGCCGCAAAGAGTTGGCTTTCGAACATAAGACCAAGTGGGATTTGCCGCTGGCGTGTGAACCACTATGAAGGTCGCGACGGATTCTGGGGTGAGCAACGTGACAAGGACCGTTTCAGCAACACGACCCGTTATCGTTTCCGTGGTATCTATCCGTTCTATTCGACGGAGACAGGCAAGTGGTTCTTCGACGTTTGTTTCAACTATACGACTGCCGGTGACAAAGACTTTGGCTACACTCCTTTGACTATTACTCGATTCCGGGTGGTGAGGTTTCTAAGAGTCCTGTGATTGACCAGCAGCCTAATCGATAAAACTCAATAATTTAAAACTTAAAACGTATGAAAAGACAATATTCTATAGCTTATTCAGCGCCCTGTTCATGTTAACCTCGTGTAGTATGTTCGAAATAGACAACTATGAGGAACCTTCCGAGACTATCTGGGGTGAGGTGGTAGATGAAGCGACCGGTAAGCGTATTGACCGACCAGGGCAGTGAGGGCATCCGTGTCCGCCTGACCGAATTGAGTTGGGGTGACAATGTGCAACACAACCCGGATTTTTACTGCATGATGGACGGTACATTCCAGAACACGAAAATCTTCAAGGGTGAGTATAATGTCCGTATCGACGGTCCGTTCATTCCGTTAGTACGTGAGAATACAGACGGTACCTTGCTTCACGACGGCTCTGTCAATACTGAAATCAGTGGCACGACGAAAGTGAAGTTCGAGGTGCAGCCCTTCCTGAACGTCGAGTTTGTGGGCAATCCGCAGGTGAGCAACGGTGTCATCAAGGCACAAGTACGCGTAACACGCGGCGTGTCGGATGAGGTCTTCCGTGAGAAAATCCAGCCGATGGGCAATTGGAAGGACGAATACTTGAACGTGACCGACATCCAATTCTTCGTCAGCTACTCAAACACAGTAGGCTACCGGGCACGCGACGAGCGTTGGTCGAGCAGCATCAACTATGAAGGCAAGAGTTTCGAGGGCTTATTGGGGAAGGAAGTTACCATCCAGTCGAACGGTAACGTACCTTCGGGCCGCAAAGTGTTTGTACGCGCTGCCGCACGTATTAACTACGACACACCCGTAGGTAGCGGTACACGCCGTTGGAACTACAGCGAGCCGATGGAAGTGCTTATTCCGTAGCCTGATGACATACAGCCGGGACTGTGCCACTATAGTGGCACGGTCTTGCCTGTATATAGGCAATCTTTTGCCACTATAATGGCAAGAGTAATGATTAATACCATAAAAACGAGAAACCAATATGAAGCAAAAACATTTTTTGATAAGTTTGGCTGTCTTGGCAACAGGCATCTCCGTAAGTGCCCAAACCAAGGATAATGTCAAGACCACTTTTCAAACCTCACGCGAGTGGAAGCCTTCCATCGACAACAGGGCCGATGCGGTGATGGTGTATGGAGTAGGGGGAAATCCCTCGGACAAGTCACGCAAGCTGTCTTTCGAGGACCGGGTAAAGTCCTGGAAAGAGCGTGGATATATCATACACTTTATGACCGGTATTGCCTGGGGTGAATATCAGGACTATTTCACCGGACAATGGGACGGGAAATGGCATTTGGACGAAGGGCAGGTCACGCAGGCCGGAGACACGATATGGCACGGTCACATGGTGCCCTATATCGTACCATCGGAGAATTTTTTAAGTTATCTGAAAGAGAGACATGTGAAGAGAGTAATCGACGCCGGCGTGGATGCCATCTTCATGGAGGAACCGGAATTCTGGGCAAGAGCCGGTTACAGTGAGTCCTTTAAGAAAGAATGGAAAAAATACTATGGCTTCGACTGGAGACCGCAACATGAATCTCCGGAAAACACTTACTTGTCGAGCAAACTCAAGTATTACTTGTACTATCGTGCACTGAATGAAGTCTTCACCTTTGCCAAGGAATATGGTAAAAGCAAAGGGATGGACGTGAAGTGCTACGTTCCCACCCACTCGTTGGTGAACTATTCGCAATGGCAGATTGTCAGTCCGGAAGCAAGTCTTGCTTCACTTCCTTGTGTAGACGGTTACATCGCTCAGGTATGGACCGGAACTTCGCGCGAGCCGAATTTCTTTGACGGTCGCAAACGTGAGCGTGTGTTCGAGACTGCCTATCTGGAGTATGGTTCCATGGAGTCGATGACTGCTCCCACCGGTCGTAAGATGTTCTTTCTGACAGATCCTATTGAAGACTGGCCGCGTGACTGGGCAGACTATAAGAAGAATTATCAGGCCACCTTTACGGCGCAATTGCTCTATCCCAACATAGCCGATTACGAAGTGATGCCTTGGCCGGAACGTATCTACGAAGGGCTATACCGTACAAGTGCCAATAGCGACAAGAAAGAACGCATTCCCCGTTTCTATTCCACACAGATGCAAGTGATGATTAACGCCCTGAACCGTATGCCTCTGACCGATAATAAACTGACCGGAAGCGAAGGATTCAGCGTACTGATGGCAAATTCTTTGATGTTCCAGCGTTTCCCTACGCACAACGGATATGAAGACCCACAACTTGCCAACTTCTACGGTCAGGCGTTGCCTTTGCTCAAACGAGGTGTGCCCGTCAAGACCGTCCACATTGAGAACCTCGGCTATAAAGAAGCGCTGGCTGACACAAAAGTGTTGCTGATGACTTATGCAAACATGAAACCGCTTGAGTCCGAAGCGCACAGCCACATTGCCGATTGGGTGAAGAAGGGCGGAGTGCTGATTTACAGCGGGACGGACAACGACCCTTTTCAGAATGTAAGAGAATGGTGGAATACCAACGGGCATAACTATACTACTCCTTCCGCACATCTTTTTGAGCAGATGGGACTTCCTGCCAGACCGGAACAGGGAGAATACAGTTACGGTAAGGGAACCGTATGTATTGTCCGTACCGACCCTAAAGATTATGTCCTGCATGAAGGCGGTGACAAAGATTTTTTGTATCTTGCGGCCCGAATGTACGAGCAGAATGCGAAAGCGGGGAAGCTGGAGTTCAAAAATAACTTCTATCTGCAAAGGGGAGATTACGACTTGGCTGCTGTGCTTGAAGAAAGCGTGAGCGACGAGCCGTTTACTGTGGAAGGATGTTTGATTGACCTTTTCGACCCCAAATTACCGATCTACACTTCCAAGCGGATAAATCCGGGTGAGCAAGCCTTGTTGCTGAATGTAGAACGTGTAGCCGGTAAGAAGAAGCCGCAGGTTCTGGCTTCAGCAAGTCGCGAAGAACAGGAAGAACGCGGAAAAGGCCGGTACTCCTATGTGGCGAAAAGTCCTGCCGAGACTTCAAACGTATCGCGGGTGCTGCTGCCCCGTTGTCCTAAGAGTGTGACAGTCGACGGCAGAGAAGTATTCGATGCCAAGCGTTGGCATGCAGCAAGCCATACATATTTGATAGAGTTTGAGAATAATCCTGACGGAGTGTCGGTGAAGTTTTGCTGGTAATCTCAGGCCTTTTATTTTTTTAAGTGTAACAACATAAACAATTATTTTATATAAACAATATGAGAAAAAAGCTTTTATACACCTTGTTGGTATCATGCCTTTTTGCGTGCAGTGACAAGGATACGTCTTATGAAGTCGTCAAGAATGACTTGAGAGCTCCAGCCTACCCGCTTGTTACCATCGACCCTTATGCCAGTGCATGGTCCATGAGCGATAACCTTTATGACAGCCCCGTTCGCCATTGGACGGGTAAGGATTTCCCACTGATTGGCGTGGTGAAGGTAGACGGTGTTTCCTACCGTTTTATGGGAACCGAGGAATTGGAGATGAATGCCATCGTGCCCACCTCGCAGCAAGGCGATTGGACGGGCCGGTATACCACGGAGAAGCCTGCGGGCGATTGGACCTCTGCGGGTTACGACGATTCCAAATGGAAGTCAGACCGTGGTGCCTTTGGTACCAAGGAAAATGAGCCTACGGCAAAAACCCAGTGGGGAACCCGTAATATCTGGGTGCGCCGTATGGTAAATATTGACCGTGATTTGACCGGTATACCTGTCTATCTGGAATTCTCCAACGATGACGATGCCGTATTCTACATCAACGGAGTGAAAATACACGGCACAGGAACCACGTGCAACAAGAACAAAGTCGTGAAACTTCCCGATGAGGCTTTGGCGGTTTTGAAGCAGGGCGACAACATCATTGCCGCCGAATGTATCAATCCGGTTGGTAACGGCTTGCTCGACTTCGGCCTGCAGATTCCGAAACATCTGGAAACTGTGTTTGGCAATACAGCCGTGCAGACCTCTGCCGACGTGCAGCCCATGCAGACACACTACGCTTTTACCTGTGGTGGTGTCGACCTGAAAGTCACCTTCACGGCACCTCTCTTTATGGAAGACCTGAAGCTGCTGAGCCGTCCCGTGAATTACCTTACTTATAGTGTTGCTGCCCGTGACGGCAGGGAACACGAAGTGGAGGTGTATTTTGAGGCTTCTCCGCGCTGGGCGCTCGACCAGCCTTACCAGCAATCTGCAAGCAAGGGATATGAAGCTGACGGGCTGCTCTACCTGAAGAGTGGAAGCAAGGAACAGAACATCCTGGCAAAGCAGGGCGATGACCTCCGCATTGACTGGGGATATTTCTACATGGTTGCCGGCAAGGAAAACACTGCATACAGTGTCGGCAACAGTACCGAACTGCGCAAGAACTTCGTGAACGGAACTTTGAACTCAGCTTCGCTCGAGGGAGAGGACAGCAATGGAAACATGGCTTTGGTGCGTAGCCATGGCAAAGTGAAGAATGTTACCGACAAGATAATGCTGGGCTATGACGACATCTATTCCATCCAGTACTTCGGTACAAACCTGCGTCCTTACTGGAACTCAAAAGGCGACCGTACCATCGAGGCTGAAATGCTGGCTGCCTACAATGAGTATGACAAATTGCTGGCACGTTGCTATGCTTTCGATAAGAAGTTGATGGAAGACGCTTCAGCAGCAGGCGGCAAGGAATATGCCGAACTCTGCGCGTTGGCCTACCGTCAGTCCATTGCCGCCCACAAACTGGTGGAAGCCCCCAACGGTGACCTGTTGTGGCTGTCGAAGGAAAACAACAGTAACGGCTGTATCAATACGGTGGACCTGACTTATCCCTCAGCTCCCTCTATCTGATTTATAATCCGGAACTGGAGAAGGGCATGATGAACGGTATCTTCCATTATAGTGAAAGCGGCAAATGGACCAAGCCCTTCGCCGCCCATGATTTGGGTACCTATCCTCTTGCCAACGGCCAGGTCTACGGAGGCGATATGCCGGTGGAAGAGAGTGGAAACATGCTGATTCTTACAGCTGCCATTGCTGCCGTAGAAGGCAATGCCGACTATGCTGCCAAACATTGGGAAGTGCTCACCACTTGGACAGACTATCTGGTGGAAAAGGGACTTGACCCTGAAAACCAACTCTGTACCGATGACTTCGCCGGACACTTTGCGCATAACACCAATCTTTCCATCAAGGCAATTTTAGGAGTGGCCTCTTATGGCCGGTTGGCTGAAATGCTCGGCAAGAAGGATGTGGCCGAAGCCTATACAACGAAGGCACGCCAGATGGCTACCGAATGGGAGCGCATGGCCAACGACGGCGACCATTATCGCCTGACTTTCGACAAGCCGGGTACATGGAGCCAGAAGTACAACCTGGTTTGGGACAGACTGCTCGGACTGGACATCTTCGACAGCAAAATTGCAGAAATGGAGATACCTTATTATCTGGCCAAGCAGAATATCTATGGTCTGCCCCTCGACAATCGTGAGACTTACACCAAGACCGACTGGATTATGTGGACTGCCACTATGGCTCCCGACCAGGCTACTTTCCGTGAATTCATCGTCCCGGTGCATAAGTTCATGAACGAAACGATAGACCGCGTGCCGATGTCCGACTGGGTGTTTACCGACAAACCCAACTGGCGTGGCTTCAAGGCCCGCTCGGTAATAGGCGGATATTACATGAAGATGCTTGAAGGCAAGTTGATGCAAAATAAACAATGACAAAATTTACCAAACGAATGAAAAGACTCTTTGCATGGGGAACCGCCCTCCTTCTTGTTGGCGGTATGCAGGCGGCCTCGTTGCCGGTTGATGAGCCGATTACACCTGTGGATTACGTCAGCACCTTGGTTGGCACGCAGTCCAAGCATTCCCTTTCTACGGGTAATACTTATCCTGCCGTGGCTATGCCTTGGGGCATGAATTTCTGGACTCCACAGACCGGAACCATGGGTAACGGATGGGCTTACACCTATGATGCCGACAAGATTCGCGGCTTCAAGCAGACGCACCAGCCCAGCCCGTGGATTAACGACTACGGACAGTTTGCCATTATGCCCGTTACCGGAAAGGTGGCTTTCGACCAGGACGAGCGTGCCAGTTGGTTTTCTCACAAAGCCGAGACTGCCACTCCTTATTATTATAAGGTCTATCTTGCCGACCATGATGTGACGGCGGAGTTTGCTCCTACCGAGCGTGCCGCTGCTTTCCGTTTCACTTTCCCTGAAACGGAGGAAGCCTATGTGGTGGTAGATGCCATGGACAACGGCTCTTTTGTGAAAATCATTCCGGCTGAAAAGAAAATCATAGGCTACACTACCAAGAACAGCGGTGGCGTGCCAAGCAATTTCAAGAACTACTTTGTATTGCAGTTCGATAAGCCTTTTACTTATACTGCTGCCGTGAAGGACGGAAAGATTGATTCCCGTACCACCGAGGCAGGTGCCAATCATGCCGGTGGCATCATCGGTTTTCATACCCTCCGTGGCGAGCAGGTGAATGTACGTGTGGCTTCCTCATTCATCAGTCACGAGCAGGCTGAGTTGAACTTGAAGGAACTGGGTGGCCGGACGCTTGAAGAGGTGGCGAAAGCCGGGCGTGACGAATGGAACCGGGTGCTGGGCCGCATTGAAGTGCAGGATACCGACCTCGACCGTCTGCGTACTTTCTACTCTTGTTTCTACCGTTCGGTGCTTTTCCCGCGCAGTTTCTACGAGATAGATGCGCAAGGTCAGGTAATGCACTACAGCCCCTATAATGGTGAGGTGCTACCCGGCTATATGTTTACCGACACCGGTTTCTGGGACACTTTCCGTTGTCTCTTCCCTTCCTCAACCTGATGTATCCATCCATGAATGCCAAGATGCAGGAAGGATTGGCCAACACTTACAAGGAGAGCGGTTTCCTGCCCGAATGGGCCAGTCCGGGACACCGTGGTTGCATGGTGGGCAACAATTCCGCCTCTGTGGTGGCGGATGCCTGGCTGAAAGGTCTGCGTGGCTACGACATCGAGACATTATGGAAAGCCGTGAAGAGCGGTACGGAGAATGTGCATCCCGAGGTTTCCTCTACCGGACGCCTGGGACATGAGTATTACAACAAGCTGGGTTATGTGCCCTATAATGTGGGTATCAACGAGAATGCAGCCCGTACGCTGGAGTATGCCTATGACGATTGGTGCATCTACCAGTTGGGACTTTCGCTCGGCAAGTCGAAGAAAGAACTGGCTCCTTTCGCCAAACGCGCGCTGAACTACCGGAATCTTTCGACCCTGCCCACAAGCTGATGCGCGGCAAGAATGAGGACGGTACGTTCCAATCGCCGTTCAATCCCTTGAAGTGGGGTGATGCCTTTACCGAAGGAAACAGCTGGCATTATTCATGGTCGGTTTTCCACGATCCGCAAGGGCTCATTGATTTGATGGGGGGCAAGGATTCCTTCAACCGGATGATGGATTCCGTGTTTGTGCTGCCGCCTGTATTCGACGAAAGCTATTATGGCAGTGTCATCCACGAAATCCGGGAGATGCAGATCATGAACATGGGCAACTACGCTCACGGCAACCAGCCCATACAGCACATGATTTACCTCTATAACTATTCCTCCCAGCCGTGGAAGGCGCAGTACTGGCTGCGTGAGGTCATGGAGCGCATGTACAATGCCAATCCCGACGGCTATTGCGGTGATGAAGACAACGGCCAGACATCTGCCTGGTACGTATTTTCAGCTTTGGGATTCTATCCCGTCTGTCCGGGTACAGACCAGTATGTGCTGGGTGCTCCTCTCTTCCGTTCTGTGCGTCTGCACTTGGAAAATGGCAAGACTGTGACGATTGAAGCTCCTGAGAATAGTCGCGCCAACCGCTACGTGCAGAAACTCACAGTGGACGGCGTTGACTATACACGCAACTATCTGACGCACGGGCAACTGATGAACGGCTCCTCACTGCGTTTCACTATGGACAATGTGCCCAACAAACAGCGTGGGGCAGGAGAGGAGGACGCTCCTTACTCCTTCTCGAAAACGCTTAAAAAGAAGAAGTGATTTCAAAGCCAAAACCATAGCAATTAATGATGAGGGTGTGCCGAATGTCTGACGGAATGATAGCTGAAAAACGTTTTGGCACACCCTCTCTCTTTTACGATAAATCACTGTTCGAAAACCCTATTTACCATGAAACTTAAGAAACTTACTATTTACTGCCTGGCATTGTTTTGTGCCTCTTCTTCTCTTTATGCGCAATCCGGTGAAGAAGTTCAAAAGAAACGCAGCGGCAATCCGATTTTCCGGTTGGTATGCCGACCCTGAGGGGGTGGTGCTGGACGGGAAGTTCTGGATTTATCCTACATATTCCGCTCCTTATGATGAACAGACTTTTATGGATGCCTATTCTTCGCCCGACTTGGTGCATTGGACCAAGCATCCACGCGTGCTTTCAAAGGAAAACATCCCATGGCTGCGCCGTGCTTTGTGGGCACCGGCTGTCATCGAGGCCAATGACCGTTATTATCTTTTCTTCGGAGGGAACGACATACAGAACAACTCTGAGATTGGCGGTATCGGTGTGGCTGTGGCAGACAATCCGGCAGGTCCTTTCAAAGATGTGCTGGGCAAGCCCTTGATTGATAAGATTGTGAATGGCGCACAACCCATCGACCAGTTTGTGTTCCGCGATGACGATGGCACTTACTATATGTACTATGGCGGATGGGGGCATTGCAACATCGTGAAACTGTCTCCCGATTTACTTGGTGTCGTTCCTTTTGATGATGGCACAGTCTATAAAGAAGTGACTCCTCAGGACTATGTAGAAGGTCCTTTCATGCTGAAACGTAACGGAAAGTATTACTTCATGTGGTCGGAAGGCGGTTGGGGAAGCCCCGACTACCGTGTGGCCTATGCCATTGCCGACTCTCCTTTCGGACCGTTCCATCGCGAGGGAATAATTCTTCAGCAGGATGCCGGTGTAGCTACCGGTGCCGGACATCATTCGGTGGTGCGTGGAAAAGGCAAGGACGAATGGTACATCATTTACCACCGTCGCCCGTTGGGAGAAACGGCTGCAAACAGCCGTGCCACCTGCATTGATCGGATGTACTTTGACAAAAAAGGAAAGATAAAGCCGGTGCGCATGACTTTCGAGGGAGTGAAAGCTACCCAAACCCCACTTGACTAATAGCAATTTTCAATTCAAATTTATATAGAAGAAATATGAGTCTTAATTCCAAAAAGATTTGTTTCAGTCTTGTTCTGGCTGCGGCTGCCGGGATGGTTCAGGCTGCCAATGGTAGCTGCCTTCTTGCCGATGCGGGTTTTGTGGCCGTGCAGGACAATACGGCATCTGCCGGAAACTATTCCTCTAACCGTCCTAAAGAGAAACAACGCCTTTTCCGTTCCACTGCCGTGGAGAAAGAGATTGCCCGTGTACAGAAACTTTTGAAGAACCGCAAGCTTTCCTGGATGTTTGCCAACTGTTTTCCCAATACGCTGGATACTACTGTGCACTTCCGCAAGGGTAGCGATGGAAAGCCTGATACTTTTGTATATACGGGTGACATCCATGCTATGTGGTTGCGTGACTCAGGGGCGCAGGTATGGCCATATGTGCAGCTTGCCAACAACGACCCGAAACTGAAAGAGATGCTGGCTGGTGTTATTCTGCGCCAGTTCAAGTGCATCAATATCGACCCGTATGCGAATGCCTACAACGACGGTGCGCTGCCCGATGGGCATTGGATGAGTGACCTTACTGACATGAAGCCCGAACTGCATGAACGCAAATGGGAAATCGACTCGCTTTGTTATCCCTTGCGGTTGGCTTATCACTACTGGCAGGTGACGGGTGACACTTCGGTTTTCGGTGCTGAATGGCTGGAAGCCATCCGCAACATTTATACTACTTTTTGTCAGCAGCAGCGCAAAGAGGGTGTCAGTCCCTACAAATTCCAACGCAAGACGGAGCGTGCGCTCGATACGCTGAACAATGACGGTCTGGGTGCTCCTGTCCGTCCGGTGGGACTCATCGTGTCCTGCTTCCGCCCGTCGGACGATGCCACAACGCTTCAGTTCCTTGTGCCTTCCAACTTCTTTGCCGTCACTTCCTTGCGCAAGGCTGCCGAGATTCTGGAAACAGTGAACAGGGAGACTGCCCTGGCTGCCGACTGCCGTGCCTTGGCCGATGAGGTGGAGATGGCTTTGAAACGCTATGCAACCTACAACCATCCTGAATTCGGTACCATCTATGCTTTCGAGGTTGATGGTTTCGGCAATCATCTGCTGATGGACGATGCCAATGTGCCCAGCTTGCTTGCCATGCCCTATTTGGGAGATGTAGATGTCAATGACCCCATTTATCAGAATACCCGCTGTTTTGTGTGGAGCGACAGCAATCCCTATTTCTTCAGCGGCAAAGCCGGCGAGGGCATCGGCGGACCGCATATCGGCTATGACATGGTGTGGCCCATGAGCATTATGATGAAAGCCTTCACAAGCCGGGATGATGCCGAAATCAAAACTTGCATCAAGATGCTGATGGATACGGATGCCGGTACCGGCTTTATGCACGAATCGTTTCATAAGGATGATGCAACCAACTTCACCCGCCCCTGGTTTGCCTGGCAGAACACCCTTTTCGGTGAGCTGATATTGAAGTTGGTTAATGAGGGGAAGGTGGATTTATTGAATAACATTGATTAAGATATAACATGAAGAACTTATATACATGGGTGGCTGCCCTCCTTTTCGTGGCATTGACAGTTTCGGTTACGGCTTGTACTTCTGCCTCTTCTGCCGGTACGGTGACGGTGGTGGACCGGCCGGATACACATGCTGTCAATGCCAATTATATGGGTTACCGTGCCCCGCTTCGTCCGTTGAACTTTATAAAATTGCCGGTAGGCAGCATCCGCCCCGAGGGTTGGGTAAGGAAATTTCTGGAGTTGCAGCGCGACGGCCTGACCGGACATTTAGGGGAAATCAGCGCTTGGTTGGAAAAGGATGACAATGCCTGGCTTACGACCGGCGGAGACCATGGTTGGGAGGAAGTTCCCTATTGGCTCAAAGGGTATAGCAGTTTGGCATATATTCTGAATGATCCGGAGATGATAGAAGAAACCAAATACTGGATTGAAGGCGTATTTGCCAGCTGCCAGCCGGACGGTTATTTCGGCCCGGTCAACGAACGCAATGGGAAGCGCGAACTTTGGGCACAGATGATCATGCTCTGGTGCCTGCAATCTTATTACGAGTATTCTCAGGACCGGCGTGTCATAGACCTGATGACAAACTACTTTAAATGGCAGATGACGGTCCCCGACGACCGGCTTCTGGAAGACTTTTGGGAGAACAGTCGTGGAGGTGATAATATCATCAGCATCTACTGGCTTTACAGCCATACGGGAGATGCTTTTTTGCTCGAATTGGCCGAAAAGATTCATCGCAACACTGCGGACTGGACTCAGTCGACCTCTTTGCCCAACTGGCACAACGTAAACATTGCTCAATGTTTCCGTGAGCCTGCCACTTATTATATGCAGACCGGTGATTCTGCCATGCTGAAAGCCTCTTATAATGTCCATCGGCTGATCCGTCGTACTTTCGGGCAGGTGCCCGGCGGCATGTTCGGGGCGGATGAGAATGCCCGTTTGGGATATATCGACCCTCGCCAGGGGGTGGAAACCTGCGGGCTGGTTGAGCAGATGGCTTCCGATGAAATTATGCTTCGCATGACGGGCGACCCCTTATGGGCCGAGCATTGCGAAGAAGTGGCATTTAACTCTTATCCGGTTGCCGTGATGCCGGACTTTAAAGCGCTGCGCTACATCACTTGCCCGAACCATGTCGTCAGTGATTCCAAGAATCATCATCCGGGCATCGACAACCGCGGACCGTTTCTTTCGATGAATCCTTTCAGCAGTCGTTGCTGCCAGCACAATCATGCACAAGGCTGGCCCTACTTTGCCGAACATCTGGTTTTGGCAACTCCCGACAATGGAGTGGCAACGGCTCTTTATGCAGCTTGCAAGGCTGTGGTGAAAGTAGCTGATGGAAAGGAAATCACTTTGCACGAAGAGACGAATTATCCTTTTGAGGAAGACATCCGCTTTTCTGTCTCTACCGGGGGGAAAGTCGTCTTCCCGTTCTATTTCCGGATTCCTTCATGGACTCAAAAGGCGAAAGTGCGCGTGAATGGTGAGGAAGTGGATGCGGCTCCCGTGGCAGGAAAGTATCTCTGCATCCATCGCGAGTGGTCGGATGGGGACCGCGTGGAATTGACGTTTCCGATGTCTTTGTCCATGCGCACCTGGCAGGTCAATAAAAACAGCGTAAGTGTGGATTACGGTCCTCACGCTCTCTCTTAAGATTGCTGAGAAATATGTGGAGAAGGACAGCCGCGAAACGGCCATCGGTGATTCTAAATGGCAGAAAGATGCTGACCCTCAAAAATGGCCCACTACTGAGATATATCCCGGCAGCGCGTGGAATTATTCGCTGGTGTTGGACAAGACAGAACCCTTGAAGCACTTCGAGGTAATCCGTAAATCATGGCCGGCTGACGACTACCCTTTTACGGTGGCCAATGTACCTTTGGAGGTGAAGGCTGTCGGCCGATTGGTTCCCGAATGGGAAATAGATGAAACCGGGTTGTGTGGTGTGTTGCCCGAAGAGGATGCGGCGAGAGGCGATAAAGAAGAAATCACACTCATCCCCATGGGAGCGGCGCGGTTAAGGATAACTGCGTTCCCGAATACAAAAGAATAAATTGATGAATGATGCGGACAGTAGTGAAGTGCTGATACCTTTAACTCCTTTGCATAAACAGAAAACTTGAAATAAAATGAAACGTATTGCTTTTTTGGATTATGTGCGCGTGTTTGCGTGCTTCTTGGTCATGCTGGTTCATGCCAGCGAGAATTATTATGGAGCTGTAGGTTCTACGGACATGGTGGGACCGCAGGCTTTCCTTCAGAACGAGGCCGATAGGTTATGGGTATCTATTTACGATGGCTTCTCACGTATGTCTGTGCCTCTGTTTATGATTGTTTCGGCTTACCTGCTTGCGCCTATGAAGAAGGGACAAAGCTGTTGGGAGTTTTACCGCAAACGTTTCCTGCGCATCATGCCGCCGTTCATCTTTTTCATGGTGCTGTACAGCACGTTGCCCATGTTGTGGGGACAGATAGACGGCGAACAGTCTATGAACGACCTTTCACGCATCTGGCTGAACTTTCCTATGCTTGCCGGACACTTCTGGTTCATGTATCCGTTGATAGGCCTTTACCTGTTCATCCCGGTCATCTCACCGTGGCTGGAGAAGGTTTCGGCGAAAGAAGAACGTTTCTTCATCGGACTGTTCCTGGTTTCTACTTGCATACCTTTCCTCAACCGTTGGTTTGGTGAGGTGTGGGGACAGTGCTTCTGGAACGAATATCACATGCTATGGTATTTCTCGGGTTATTTGGGCTACCTTGTGCTGGCACATTATATCCGCGATGCATCTTACTTGGGGGCGTTCCTTGCGTCTGTGGGTCGGTTTCCTGCTTATGCTGGTCGGGGCGGTGGCTACCATATGGTCGTTCTATGTCCAGGCTGTTCCGGGAGTGGTTCATTCTACGCCGGTCATTGAGGTGGGATGGGCTTTCTGCACCCTTAATTGCGTGGCGTTGACGGCAGGCACGTTTCTGCTGTTCAGTTGCATCAGCATTCCGCAACCTCCGCGCTTCATTGCCGAAATGTCGAGACTCAGCTACGGCATGTTCCTTATGCACATATTCTGGCTTGGCTTGTGGGTGTCGGTGTTTAAGTCTACATTGGGATTGCCCACCGTGGCTGCCATTCCGGTTATAGCGGTATGTACGTTTATCAGTTGTTTCGTGGCAACCAAGCTCATCTCGTTGATACCGGGCAGTAAGGTGGATTATCGGGTAGAGACGGTAATACTGTAAGATACAGCAGTGAGAATGGTAAGGCAACTTTTCATGCCGATACATAAATTTCTGTTTAGGAATTGTGGCGGAAGTGCCTTGCATTTAAGCGATGATATGCAACTGTTTGGCATATCCGGCAGCTACTTTGCGGTAAAGTAAAAGTAGTCTGCATGGTATGTTGGGGATTACTGCTTGCATTTTGGAAAAGTTTTATAGCTTTGTGTTGAATAAAAGATTTTTGGAATGTAAACGATAATAATAGCCTTCGGGCAAGACATATTGCAAACTTGCGGACAATTGTTCGATTCGGTTAAATCTGGTAATTAAACATGAAATCAAGAACAATAGGTCTAAGTTGGTTTGTACCCTCACGAAGGGCACAGGCTGCTTTTACTTATTTTGATTTCAAGGTTTACCAGAACCTAACCGGAGAAATAGGAAAAGTGAGTGCTGTGTCCTTTCTTTTGTTATGACAGCCGGAAATGCCGAAAACCGAGAAGAGTAGGTGAATTTAGAGAACAATGTAATTATGTCAAGAGTATTTAAAGTAAAGCCCAAGAGACTTAAAAAGTAAATGGTCTGGTATTGACACCGGAGATGGAAGTGATTGTTACGACTAAAATCAATATGTCGGATCCTTTCAGTAATTGTGCAAAAGAACTGAAGGAGGCTTATATGCGTCTCTACAGCTTCGATTATGAGAAAGCTTGTTGCAACAGAGGGATTTTGATTTCGCGGCACTTGATTGACCGGTATATTTTTGTGCCAACCTTAAAAGCTAAAGATATGAACTGTATTAACACAGATTACTTCAAGCCTTTTGCAGGCTTTTTGCGAGAAGACACAACCGTTGTATACTTGTGGGTATCCATGGGGACCATTTGTGCCCTATACGATGCCCCGATATAACGATGCCGATGTGAAAATATTCTATATGGGCAGGGATACTTATTATTGGGTGGAGCAAGAAGAACTTTTCGAAGCTTTTACGAATCATGTTTTGGAAGACTATCTGGGGAAAAACGCGGCATGTGTAGATGTTGAAAAAATGTTGGGATGGAAAAATAACGCCGGTTCCTTTTGGACAATGGTTGCCAAACTGCATCTACTGATACGCACGGGCAGATACACTGAAGACATAATGCAGATAAGTGCCGCAGACAAAGTGATACTCGAAGAGATTGGTTACGGAAACATCAATGCCATAGAGCAGCAGACCAGCTTATCGAAAGAAGGGTATTGGGAAGCGATAACTTCTTTGGACGGTTATTGTCAAATCCGGGAAGCCGGTCGCCCTTTTGAGAAATTGAAGTCGGTGATAGAAGCCTACCACCCGGATTTTATCTTCATTTTCAATTGGGAAGAACGTGACGATGTATTCGAGGGTATGGACTTTGAGTGGCAGAAAGTGTATTACAAGGACAAGCTACAGGCTGTATATACCTTGCCCGGCTACTCTACCAAGGTGATATGGACTTCCCATCCCCGGCGTTATTCCTATTTAGGAACCAACATCGAAGAGATGGCAGGGAGCTTGGCTGATACATTTGCCGCCATTCGCTGACCAAGATAGTGTGGATGGAATCAAAATCTTTTTCAGACATTGTAGGAACAGTTTTTTCAAACAGCATGTTTTACAGCTTGTCTTATTGATGTCTGAAAAGATGATGCAGATAAGGGGTTTGGACGTTACTCGTTGGTTTGGGAAGCAAAGTGCTGGAATGTCACTTCGGCTTCCACCCAGAAATCATTCATCCGCAATAGGTCGGGGATAGAGTAGGGCTTATGGGTGCAAATGTCGTGTACTGCATGGCAAATGCAGATGTCTTCCAGTTCAGACCTGCTCAAACAGCCTTCTGCCCAGCTTGTTTCGTCATCGAGTTCATCGGTTAAACCGAGTGCTTTGTCAGTTACATCCGGTATATTGTCGATGCCATTTGAAATGGAACAACTTTCTATCTCGGCAAGCCCTTTTTATCGAGCAGTGTATCGATGAGTTTGATTATGCGGTTGAAGTCCGAAGAATAGAACATATCTTCTTCCAGAACAAGTACGGACTCGCTTCCGTTGTGGCTAAACAGCAATCGACCTTCAATCTCACAATCATCATCAAAGTTTCGTCTTTCAGTGATTGGTGCATGGCTCGATATAGATTAGCAGTGTGGGCATACATTTGCCTGGTCAGTCCGAGAAGCAGTTCATTGATTTGTTTGAAACGTTCTTTTTCGGCCTGGTTGCATAGGAACATTTGGTTCAGCAGATAGCTTCTTGTGTGTAAGAGGTATTCTATTCTATCCAAAGTCTCTCTATCTTGGATTTTGTCTAAACGCGGATAAGTGCAATGGTGGCCCGGGATGGTTGTGGTGGGGATAATTCGTTTTAGTTCCATCTCGATGGCTGTCAGTATGTGCCGTTTTCGGGCAGTGTCTCGTTCTGATTGGATGAGTTCAAAGGTTTCTTTTGAGTATACGTCCATGGTCTGTTGTTTTTAGAATTGGTTTGATTACGGCAAAGGTAGGTAGGGATTATGCCATTTGGCGGCAGAACTCTGGTATAAGATAATTGAGGATTGAGACTTGGCTATAAATAATTATAAGTTAAAACAATATGGGTAAGGAACTTTTTAGTCGTTATGTTTGGCTCTTGGAGACCATTCATCGTGCGGGTAAGATTACATTCGAGGAAATCAACGCTCGCTGGCTTCGTTCGGAACTAAGTGGTGGAGAAACTCTTTCACTCCGTACTTTTCATCATCATCGGGATGCGATAGAAGAGCTGTTTGACATCAATATTGAATGCATCAAGCGTGGAGGTTATTGCTATTATATAGAGGATACAGAAGAATTGGAAAAAGGTTGTGTGCGCAAGTGGCTGTTGAATTCGTTTGCGGTAGACAACCTGATAGTTGAAAGCCGTAAGCTGAAATCACGTATTTTGCTTGAAGAAGTTCCTTCTGGAAAGCGGTATCTGATTCCGCTGATTGAAGCGATGCGCGACGGTATGATTGTTGAGGTGGACTATCAGAGTTTTCGGCAACAGGTACCTGCTAACTTTGAAATAGAACCTTATTGTCTGAAATTGTTCCGGCAGCGCTGGTATGTGGTGGCACGCAGTCCGCATTATAATCGCGTGATGATTTATTCGCTTGACCGTATTCTTGATTTGGAGGTGTCGGAGAAAACGTTTTACTATCCAGAAGAATTCAATCCTCAGTCTTATTTTGATGCCTGCTTTGGCATTGTAGCAGATGATGATATAGGGATAGAGACTGTGCAGTTGAAGGTCTACGCTCCTCAGGACAAGTATTTTGATGCCTTGCCATTGCATCATTCCCAACGTACGGTAGAAGTTACGGAAGGACATACCGTTTACGAATACCGAATACGGCCAACGTATGATTTTGTGCAGGAGTTGCTTTCGCACGGGGCAGATGTGGAGGTTTTGCAGCCTTCATTGTTGCGTAGCCGGTTGGGTGATATAGCAAAAGAGATGGTTGCTCTTTACAATATTCCGTAATGGTTTGCATTACGCGTACGGAATAGGTTGAGTTTTAATTTCATTATGAATATATTTGCAGGGCAAGACAAGAAATAATAATTTTGTATTTAATAGATTGCATATGAATAAATTACTTCCCCTCTTATGCCTTTCCCTCGCTCTGTCCGCCTGTTCACGTACGGAAAAGAGGTTGGAGGCGCATGTTTTCGTACCGGATGCAGTGTGTGCCCATACGCCGGCGCTGAACCAGGGCCGCACTTCTACCTGCTGGACTTATGCTTCGGCCTCTCTGTTGGAGTCTGACTGGCTGGCGGGGCATCCCGGAGATACCGTGCGCCTGTCGCCTATGTACATGGTCAGGCAGAAATACTTGAATCAGCTTGATGCCTACTATTACTCTTGCGGCAGGGAAGAAATCAGGAATGGCGGACTGGGACATTCTTTCCTCCGTGTGCTGGAGGAAGACGGTGTGCTGCCGTTGGAAGCATATCGGGGGCGACGGCAGGGAAGCAAAAGGCATGACCACGGGGCTTTGCTGAAACAACTGAAGAAGCTGGCGGAGGAGGCCGTGAAGCATTGCGACCTCCCCGGCTACAGGAAACGCGCTGTAGCCCTGCTGGACGAGCAGATGGGGGCGGTGCCCGATTCGTTTCTCTACCGTGGCAGGAGCTATACCGCCCGTTCGTTTGCCGACTCGCTTCGCTTCAAGGCGGAGGATTATGTGCAGTTGACGAGCTTCACGCATCATCCTTTTTATACCCCTTTTATATTGGAAGTACCGGACAACTGGGAGCATCAGTGCTATTTCAACCTTCCGCTGGACGAGTTGGAGCAGGTGGTGCGCCGTGCGCTGTCTGCCGGCAAGACGGTGGCTTGGCATGGAGATGTGAGCGAAGATACTTTCAGTCCGCGTCAGGGAATGGCTCTTTGGACGCAGCATCCGGTGACACAGGAGATGCGGCAACATGAGTTCGAGCGTTTCCTTACCACAGACGACCACATGATGCACCTCATCGGCACGGCGCACGATGAGGCGGGACGCTTCTACTATCTCTTGAAGAATTCGTACGGAAGATATGGCGCCTACGCAGGGCTGCTCTACATGTCCGAAGATTATTTCAGAGCGAAGACTGTCTCGGTTCTGCTGAGGAAGTAATCCCCCTCCAATCTTTCCCGTTCATCGGTTTTTGCGATGAAACTGCTTTTACTCTGTGTCCGCTTTCCCGTTGAAGGTTCGGCAGCCGTCAATTGACAGCTGCCGGCTTCACTGCGGTAAAGGCGCGGCGACACTTTCTCCCTTCATCAGCCTCACTCCCTCACTTCTGCAACATCACTGCACAACGGTTGCAGCGTCACTGCAAAAGGGTTGCAGTGTCACTGCATAACAGTTGCAGCGTCACTGCAAATACGGTTGCAGTGCTACTGCAAAATGGATGCACTGTCTTTGCAGTGCTTGTCTGCTGATTCATACATGGTTATGCCGAGGGGAGGGAATGTGCAGTGAAAGACCGGTACGCAGTCGATAAGAAGATGCGGGAGCACCTGCGGGGCGAGGTAGCGCGAAGGAAAGGAGTTTCACCGCAAAAGCCGATGAATAGGAAGATTGAGGGAGAAGGTGAAGGAGATGGAGGATGAAAATACATTTCTCTTTAGCGAAAAAGCTGTGTATTCTGCTTGAAAACGCGTACTTTTGCAGACTATATAAATGAATTGCAGAATATGAACAAACCCGGGAAGCGAGTATTGGTCGGCATGAGCGGAGGTATAGACAGTACCGCCACTTGTCTGATGCTGAGGGAGCAGGGCTATGAGATAATCGGTCTCACCATGTGGGTGTGGGGAGACGAACCGGTGGAAGCCCGCAGCCTTGCCGACAGTATGGGAATTGAGCACTATGTGGCGGATGAGCGCGATGCTTTCCGCCGGATTATCGTTCGGAACTTTATTGATGAGTATCGCCGGGGGCGTACTCCCAATCCTTGTGTGATGTGCAATCCATTGTTCAAGTTCCGCATCCTGACGGAGTGGGCGGACAGGCTGGGCTGTGCGTTCGTCGCTACCGGGCACTACACCCGTCTGGAGGAGCGGAACGGGAAGACTTACATCGTTGCCGGAGATGACGACAAGAAAGACCAGTCCTATTTCCTCTGGCGGCTGGGGCAGGAGGTGTTGAAGCGGTGCATCTTCCCGCTGGGGGCGTTCACCAAGATGCAGGTCCGCGGGTATCTTCGTGATAAAGGATATACGCTCAAGGCGGAAGAAGGGGAAAGTATGGAAGTCTGCTTCATCAAGGGCGACTACCGCGACTTCTTGCGCGAGCACTCTCCGGAGATAGACAGCGAGGTGGGGCCGGGATGGTTTGTCAATTCGGAAGGCGTCAAGCTGGGCGGGCACAAAGGATTCCCTTACTACACCATCGGGCAGAGGAAGGGGCTGGAGATTGCTTTGGGCAAACCTGCCTACGTGCTGAAAATCAATCCGCAGAAGAACACCGTGATGCTGGGCGATGCGGAGCAGTTGAAAGCCGGATACATGCTTGCCGAAGAGGAAAACCTGATTGACGAGGCGGAATTCTTTGGCAGTGAAGAGCTTACCGTGCGCATCCGCTACCGCAGCAAACCCATCCCTTGCACCGTGAAGCGCCTGGAGGACGGGCGTCTGCTGGTGCGCTTCTTGTCGGAGGCTTCTGCCATTGCTCCGGGACAGTCTGCCGTGTTCTACGTCGGCCGGCGTGTGGTTGGCGGCTCATTCATCGCTTCCCAACGGGGCATCGGGATGTATATTGCAGAAAATAATAAAAACACAGATATATGAGAAAACTCTTTTTCCTTCTACTTTTCATCTTGGCTGCTGTAGGCGCATCGGCCCGGCAAGACACTTTGAAGTATCGCATCAGCCTGAAGGACAAGGCTGCCACCACGTATTCGCTGGAACATCCGGAAGCGTTCCTTTCTGAAAAGGCGATTGAGCGCCGCCGCAAGCAGAACCTTCCGATAGACTCGACAGACCTTCCGGTATGCCGTAAGTATGTGGATGAGATTCGCAGGCAAGGCGTGAAGATTGTCGTTACCGGCAAGTGGGAGAATTTTGTTACAGTGTCCTGCAACGACTCTGCATTGGTGGAGCGCATTGCCGCTCTGCCTTTTGTCCGGGAGACGGAAAAGGTATGGATAGCTCCCGGAGGTGACGGGCCGTTCATGGCAACGGAGCGCGACTCTCTGATAAACCGCCCGAGCGTGCATCCCGACAGCATTTATGGACTGGCTGTCGACCAGATACGGCTGAGCAATGGCGATAAGCTGCACGAAGAAGGCTTCAAGGGACAAGGAATGACGATTGCCGTTATCGACGCGGGCTTCCACAATGCCGACAAGATAACCGCCATGCAGAATATCCGCATCCTGGGTACGAAGGATTTTGTGAACCCCCAATCGGATATATTTGCCGAAAGCAGCCACGGCATGGCGGTGCTCTCGTGCATCGCCATGAACCGCCCCGGTGTCATGACCGGTACGGCTCCCGAAGCTTCTTTCTGGTTGCTGCGCAGCGAAGACGAATACTCCGAGCATCTGGTAGAGCAGGACTACTGGGCTGCGGCTGTGGAATATGCCGATAGCGTGGGAGTGGATGTACTCAATACTTCATTGGGATATTACGCTTTCGATGATAAATCCAAGAATTATAAGCTCCGCAATCTGGATGGGCACCATGCGCTGATGTCACGTCAGGCATCGCGCATAGCCGATAAGGGCATGGTATTGGTATGCAGTGCCGGAAATTCGGGCGCCGGTTCTTGGAAGAAGATTACGCCTCCGGGCGATGCCGGGAATGTGTTGACGGTGGGCGCTGTCGACAAGGAGGCTGTCCTGGCTCCTTTCTCGTCTGTAGGGAATACGGCAGACCATCGGATAAAGCCGGATATTGTAGCCGTCGGGCTGGGTGCCGACGTGATACGCACGGACGGCAACCAGGGAAGGGCGAACGGTACCTCTTTTGCCTCACCCATTATGTGCGGCATGGTGGCCTGCTTGTGGCAGGCTTGCCCCGAACTTACGGCAAAAGAAGTGATGGAATTGGTGCGCCGTTCCGGTGACCGTGCCGATTTTCCCGATAACATCTACGGTTATGGCGTGCCCGATATGTGGAAAGCATATCAGGATTATCTGCTCAAAAGATAGCCATATGGAATCGTTGTCTTTGTATGAGCTCAACGCCCTTGTGCGCCGCAGTCTGGAACAATGCCTTCCTGACGAGTGTTGGGTGCAGGCGGAGTTGAGCGATGTGCGTACCAACAGTACGGGGCATTGCTATCTGGAATTTGTGCAGAAAGACCCTCGCAGCAACAGCCTGATAGCTAAGGCGAGAGGAACAATCTGGGCAAATGTGTTCCGCCTGCTGAAGCCCTATTTTGAGGAAGCCACGGGGCAGGCGTTTGTTGCGGGCATCAAAGTGCTGGTGCAGGTCACCGTCAGCTTCCACGAACTTTACGGCTATAGCCTTACGGTGCAGGACATAGACCCCACCTATACCTTGGGCGATATGGCACGCCGCCGCAGGGAGATACTGAAACAGCTCGAGGAAGAGGGGGTGCTCACTCTTAATAAAGAACTGGATATGCCCCGCCTGCCGCAACGTATTGCCGTCATATCCTCACCGACGGCGGCGGGCTATGGTGACTTCTGTCATCAGCTGGAAAACAATTCCCGGGGTTTCTACTTTTATACGGAACTGTTTCCTGCCCTGATGCAGGGCGACCGTGTGGAGGAGTCTGTCCTCTCTGCTCTCGACCGGGTAAATGCACGCTTGTCCGAGTTTGATGTGGTTGTCATTATTCGCGGTGGAGGCGCCACGTCCGACTTATCCGGTTTCGATACTTATCTGCTTGCTGCTGCTTGTGCACAGTTTCCGTTGCCTGTCATAACGGGCATCGGTCACGAGCGGGATGACACGGTGCTGGATTCTGTGGCACATACCCGTGTAAAGACCCCTACGGCGGCTGCCGAATTCTTAATAGAGTCCATGGACAGCGCTGCTGATGAACTGGAAATGCTTGCTTCGCTTGCATGAGGGTGTCAGGAATCTGTTGCAGCAGGAACAGCGCAGACTCTCTGGTTACAAGAACCGGATTCCTTCTGCCGCATACCATCGTATATCCGATGCAAAAATGGCTTTGCTGACTGTGCGGAAAGATGTGGTGCAGGCTGTGACTTCCTCTTTGTTCCGCCATCGCCATCGCCTGGAATTGTTGCAACAACGATTGGCAGATGCTTCACCGGAAAAGTTGTTGGCCCGCGGTTACAGCATTACGTTGAAAGATGGGAAAGTAGTGAAGAATGCAGATGAACTGCAGGAGAATGATATGATAACAACCCGTCTGCAGAATGGTGAAGTGGTTTCAATAGTACATATTTAACTCTCCTCTCATTCATGCAGTGTTTTGCAAATCTCTGCATTTTATGAATATTGTTTAAATCATTTAAAATGAACAAAGATGAAAACACAAAATTTGTTTTTTATGCTGATACTGATAAGTATGGCATTTAGTTTTATTTCATGTACGGATGAGGATGATAAGGTCGAAATTCCTCAACTGGTAGGTAAGTGGATTGTGAAAGAACCAGTCCTGCAGGACGATTTTGTGACCTGCTATACGTTTAATGCAGACAAGACCTATGAAGTTTATACCGGAAGCCCGTTATCTAACGGAGTCCCTTTTCGTGGAACTTATATCATAAGTCTTGATGAAAAATTGATTAAGTTGTATGATAAAGAGGAACATTGTACTGAACAATATCATATTTTGAAACTGACGTCCAAGGAGATGAAGTGGGAGAACGCATCGCCCAAAGACGGGAATTCTGACAAACGGCTTGAGAAGTACAACGATTAATTAATTTCAATTATGCCGGTAACCAAGAAAAAAGAGACCTACTCCGAAGCCATGGCACGTTTGGAGAAAATTGTCAGCCAGATAGACAACAACGAACTGGAGATAGATGTGCTTGCTGAAAAAATAAAGGAAGCAAACGGAATTATAGCATTTTGCAGCGATAAATTGACCAAAGCTGACAAGGAAATTGAAAAATTACTGTCGGAGAAGTGGGAATCTGAAGAATAAAAGCTATTTTTGTTGCAAAATGTACGTAATAGAAGTAACTAATACTTTGAGATATGAAAGAACTTGATTGGGCTAATCTGCCGTTCGGATATATGAAGACAGATTACAATGTGAGAATTTACTATCGTAACGAACAATGGGGCGAACTGGAAGTTTGCAGTGAGGAAACCATTCCTATGCACATGGCTGCCACTTGTTTGCACTACGGTCAGGAAGCGTTTGAGGGTTTGAAGGCTTTTCGTGGCAAAGACGGTAAAGTGCGTATCTTCCGTTTGGAGGAGAATGCAGCCCGCCTGCAATCCACTTGCCGTGGCATCTTGATGCCGGAACTTTCTACGGAGCGTTTCAAAGAAGCTATTCTGAAGGTGGTGAAGCTGAACGAGCGTTTCATTCCGCCTTATGAATCGGGTGCTTCTCTGTATATCCGTCCGTTGCTGGTGGGTACCGGTGCACAAGTAGGCGTACATCCTGCCAGCGAATATCTGTTTGTGGTGTTCGTGACCCCGGTAGGTCCTTACTTTAAGGGTGGATTCTCAACCAATCCGTATGTCATTATCCGCGAATTCGACCGCGCGGCACCGCTCGGTACGGGTGTCTATAAGGTAGGAGGCAACTATGCAGCCAGCTTGCGTGCCAACAAGAAGGCGCACGATTTGGGCTATGCCTGCGAGTTCTATCTGGATGCCAAAGAAAAGAAATACATGGACGAATGTGGCGCCGCCAACTTCTTCGGCATCAAGGACAATACATATATCACTCCGAAGTCCACTTCCATCCTGCCCTCCATCACCAACAAGAGCCTGATGCAGCTGGCAGAGGACATGGGCATGAAGGTAGAACGCCGTCCGGTTCCCGAAGAAGAGTTGCTGACTTTCGAGGAAGCGGGTGCCTGCGGTACGGCTGCCGTTATCAGCCCCATCGAACGTATAGACGACGTAGAGAACGGCAAGTCATACGTTATTTCCAAGGATGGAAAACCCGGACCGGTATGTACGAAGCTCTACAACAAGCTGCGTGCCATCCAGTATGGTGACGAGCCGGATACTCACGGGTGGGTGACGATTGTTGAATAATACGGTGATGGCAATGTCTATCGTATAAGACTTGCCGGGACTTTGTTTTTTATACTTTTAGGCACGGATTGCGCGGAAAGCACGGATAGATTGAAGAGAGACCGTGAAAATCCGTGTAATCCGTGCCTAAAATAATATGTTTTATGTTTCAATGCTTCTTAAATGGGAAAGAACAAGTTAGAGAAGTTTGCCGATATGGCGAGTTATCCGCATGTTTTCGAGTATCCGTATTCCGCGGTGGATAATGTGCCGTTTGACATGAAAGGGAACTGGCACGGGCGGTTTTTCAAGAACGACCATCCCATTGTCCTGGAACTGGGCTGTGGTAGGGGAGAATATACTGTCGGATTGGGACGCATGTTTCCCGAAAAGAACTTCATCGGAGTGGATATAAAGGGTGCCCGCATGTGGACGGGAGCCACCGAGTCGCTGGAGTCGGGCATGAAGAACGTTGCTTTCTTGCGTACGAATATCGAAATCATCGACCGCTTTTTTGCTATGGATGAGGTGAGCGAAATCTGGCTCACTTTCTCGGACCCGCAGATGAAGAAGGCGACCAAAAGGCTTACTTCCACTTATTTCATGGAGCGCTACCGCAAGTTCCTGAAGAATGACGGCATAGTCCATCTGAAGACGGACAGCAACTTCATGTTTACCTATACCCGGTACATGATTGAAAGAAACCGGCTGCCGGTGGATGTGATGACGGAAGACTTGTACCACTCCGGCATGGCTGATGAGATACTCAGCATCAAGACCTATTATGAACAACAATGGCTGGATCGTGGTTTGAATATCAAGTACATCAAGTTCCATCTTCCGCAAGAGGGCGAGTTGCAGGAACCGGATGTGGAGATAGAGCTGGATGAGTACCGCAGTTATAACCGTAGCAAGCGTAGCGGATTGCAAACCAGCAAATGATGTGAATCAGTGGTTAAAACTACTACTGATTCGCATAAAAATAGTAAATAGTAAATCGTCAAATAGTAAATACAATGACATTATATCCAAAATTAATCCTTGATGCATTGGCAACAGTGCGTTATCCCGGTACCGGAAAGAATCTTGTTGAGGCTGAGATGGTGGCCGATAACATGCGGATTGACGGGATGAAGGTCAGCTTCTCGTTGACATTCGAGAAACCGACTGATCCGTTCATGAAGTCAATGGTGAAGGCTGCCGAGACAGCTATACATACGTATGTCTCTCCCGAGGTGGAGGTTGTGATTACGACTGAAAGCCGTCAGGCGGCACGTCCGGAAGTGGGTAAACTATTACCCCAGGTGAAGAATGTTATCGGAGTGTCTTCCGGAAAAGGTGGGTAGGCAAGTCCACGGTTGCTGCCAACCTTGCCGTGTCTTTGGCAAAGTTGGGTTATAAAGTAGGTCTGCTGGATGCTGATATCTTCGGGCCTTCTGTTCCAAAGATGTTCCAAGTGGAAGATGCCCGTCCGGTGGCAGAGAACATTGGTGGACGTGACTTGATTGTTCCGATAGAGAAGTATGGCATCAAGTTGCTTTCCATCGGTTTCTTTGTAGACCCCGACCAGGCCACTTTGTGGCGGGGAGGTATGGCAAGCAATGCCTTGAAGCAGCTGATTGGTGATGCCGATTGGGGAGAACTGGATTATTTCCTTATCGACCTTCCTCCCGGAACGAGCGACATTCACTTGACAGTGGTGCAGACTTTGGCACTGACAGGAGCTATCGTTGTTAGCACGCCGCAGGCTGTGGCGCTGGCAGATGCCCGCAAAGGCATCAATATGTTTACCAATGATAAGGTGAATGTGCCCATTCTCGGTTTGGTGGAGAACATGGCTTGGTTCACGCCTGCCGAATTGCCGGAAAACAAGTATTATATCTTTGGGAAAGAAGGCGCAAAGAGACTGGCTGAGAAAATGAACGTACCCTTGCTGGGACAAATTCCTATTGTGCAGAGTATCTGCGAGAGCGGTGATAAGGGGACTCCGGTTGCTTTGGATGAGAATACGGTGACCGGGCGCGCTTTCCTGCAACTGGCTGCTGCCGTAGTCCGTCAGGTAGACCGCAGAAATATGGAAATGGCGCCGACACGGATTGTGGAAGTGCATAAATAAACATGGATATTAAAGGAGCAGTTACCCGGCGACGGGTAACTGCTCCTTTTTCATTTAGACTTGTTTAGAGAGAAAATTAGTTTATTTAGTTGGAGTAACAGTGGCATTCTGGACAGCAGGGCTTTTCTCCGGTTCTTGCAGACGGAACATGATGGGGACTGTATATTTTACGTTTACAGCTTGTCCTCTTTGCATGCCGGGCTTCCACTTGGGCATGATAGTAGTCAGACGGATTGCTTCAGCGTCTAGCAGTGGGTCGGCACCACGGATTACTCTGGGGCAGATGATGTTCCCTTCTTTATCCACTATAAACTGTATGACCACTCTTCCCTGAATCTTAGCTTTTTGTGCGGCTACCGGATATTTGATATTTTTGCCGATGAATTCCATCATTGCGGACATGCCGCCGGGATATTCCGGCATTTTTTCTACGACTTCGAAAACGGTTACTTCCTCCGGGTAGGTTGCCTCTTCGGGAGCATAACCCACTACCACCATTTCATCTATTTTGCTTTCAATGGGAGCATACTTAACCTGTGTATTGTTTTCCGTCAGACGGAACATCACGGGAACTGTATATTTTACCCGCACGGCTTCTCCTTTTTGTGTGCCGGGTTTCCATTTGGGCATGGCACTGATTACGCGTACGGCTTCTTTATTCAATTCCGGGTCAATGCCGCGCAGTATTTTTACATTGGTAATACTGCCATCCTTCTCCACTACAAATTGCACGGTAGCCCGTCCTTGCGTACCTTTCTTCATGGCTGCTTCCGGATATTTGATGTTCTTGCTCAAGTATTCCATTAGTGCAGACATGCCTCCGTCGGGGAATTCGGGCATGTGTTCCACTACCTCAAAAATCGGATTGTCGAGAGTATCCTTATCCACTACCTTTCCTTTGTAAGTCACTGTTTTCGTATCTTGTTCCGGTAGGGGAGCTACTTGAGGGGCTTGAACTTCCGGTACCGCTTGTCCGGTTTTGGCGTCTACAGCCTCTATGACTTCCGCTGCAATCTTCTTTGTGGTACGTGCCACTGCTTCGATATTGCTGACAATCATAAGTAAGGCCGCTAAAGGAAGGAACATCAGATATTTGGTCCTTCCTATTTCTTTTGTTCTCTTTTGTTCATCATCTTGATGCGTTTTTTTAGAGGTAAAACATTGAAACTGTTATAGATGGTTGCTGCAGCCTTTTGATGTGATAATCCTAACAAATGGTATTGATAGGTTTTGGAGTCATAGCCGTTCTCCAATACGCGGGCATCGGCCATATATTCCAGATTGGTGCGGATTTCCCGTTTCATGAGCCAGGCAAAGGGATTGCACCAGCAAAAAATGCACACCAGTTCACTGATGATGACATCAATGGAGTGCCATTGCCGGGCGTGTGTCTGCTCATGGGTCAATATTTCGTTGAATTCCTCTTCCGTATGCGAGGACGGATGGATAAAAATCCAGTGGAAAAAGGAGAAAGGCCCGTCTGCTTTGGGAAGCAGATGTATATTTGTGTTGCCTATTTGTACCTTGCGGCATCGGCATGCCAGGTGGATGATGCCCGCCAGTTGCATGATGAGGCGTATCATCAGCAATGCCACTATTCCCCAATAGGCGATATTGGCATATTCTGAAAGGATGCTTTTCCAGTCGGTAGGAGCCGCTTCGGTGCCTATTGTGAGTTCCGGTAGCACAACGCTGGCATAGAGGTCTGCCATGGCCACCATCGGTTCCTGCTCCGTAATCCACGTTTGTATGTTCAGCAGAGGTACGGCGGCAGAAACGGCAAAGAAGCAGAGCAGTGCGGTTCTGCGCCAGCCGAAAAACGTGTCTTTGTAGAAGAACAGCCGATAGAATGCATAAAACAGTACTATCGCTACATTCACTTTCAGAAAATAGGCTAACATGTTTACTCCTTTCCTTTCTCTATCATGTCTATAATGTCTTTCAGGTCATTGGCCGAAATCTTCTGGTCTTTGGCGAAGAACGAAACCATTTCCTTATAAGAATTTTCAAAGTAGTTGCGCACAAAACCGCTCATAAAGGTACGTTTGTATTCGCTTTCGCGTATAAGCGGGGTATACTGGTAAGTGTTGCCTACACGTGCGGCACGGATATACTGCTTGCGCTCCAGGTTTTTCACAATAGATGCTACAGTTGTGTAGGGAGGCGCCGGTTTGGGATATTTGGCAACAATGTCTTTACGAAGCAACTGCCCAGTTCCCAAATGTACAACATTGCTTCTTCTTCTTGTATCGTTAACTTTTCCATGGATAAAGTATTTAAATGAATTCAATGCAAATCTACGAATATTTCGTAAATAAACATCAAACAGTGAGTTAATTAATCTAAATGTTCCTGCTGTGTGTATATTCTTTTGCCAGATTGAAAGAACATGGCTGTTGATAATCTTCTTTGGCTAAGATTGTCTATCTTTGCAGAAGAAGCGAAGACTGGCGGCACCTCAGCATAAAAATGAACGGGTTCATTTTATTCTGCATTCGGTTTGCGCTGTCTTTGTTGCAATGAATTCTTTTACCTTAAATAAAGCAGAAATATGGGAACAGTTAAATCGTTGTTGCTGGGAATGTGCTTCGTATTGGGTGCATGCACAAGCCAGACTTCTACTGTGCAAACCACAGAGAAGGGAACTCAATGGGAATGGCAGAATGGTACCATTGTTGTCAAAACTCCCGAGCGTCCGGCAGGACAGAAGAGTGTATTGGGACTGACTACTCGAAGTTGGAGGCAGTCCGTGTGGGTTTTGTTGGTTTGGGGATGGCCCCGGAGCAGTGGAGCGTTTCACTTATATTCCGGGTACGCAGGTAGTGGCTCTTTGTGATTATGAAGAGGCCCGTGCAGATAAATGTCAGGAGCTCTTGAAGAAGGCATCCATGCCCAAAGCCGCCGTCTATTCCGGTGACAAAGGATACGAGGAACTCTGCAAACGTGATGATATAGATTTGGTTTATATTGCTGCAGACTGGCTGCATCACTTCCCGTTGCCAAGTGTGCGTTGGAGAATGGAAAGAATGTAGCGATAGAAGTGCCTTCGGCTATGAATCTGCAGGAATGCTGGGATTTGATTAACTTGAGTGAATCTACCCGTAAGCATTGCTTCATTCTGGAGAACTGCTGCTATGACTGGTTCGAGATGAATACGCTGAACATGGCGCAGCATGGCGTGTTCGGTGAAGTTATCCGTGCGCAGGGTGCTTATATACATAATTTGAGCCCGTTTTGGGACCATTATTGGAAGAATGGAGAAAATGACAAGCTGGGCTGGCGTTTGGACTACAACATGAAGCATCGTGGTGACGTGTATGCCACCCATGGCCTTGGCCCGGTGGCGCAAGCACTGGATATTCACCGTGGTGACCGTATGGAAACGTTGGTAGCCATGGATACCAAGTCTGTAGTGGGCAAGGAGCTGGTAGAAAAAAGAACCGGCGAGGAGTGCAAGGAATTCCGTAACGGTGACCATACCACGACCATGATTCGTACAGCCAATGGAAAGGTGATTGAGATTCAGCACAATGTAATGACACCACAGCCTTATAACCGTTTGTATCAGCTTACGGGTACCAAGGGATTCGCCAACAAATATCCGGTAGAAGGGTATGCGCTTGACGCTGACCAGCTGAGTGCATCGGGCGTTCAGCCCAAAGTGGATGATTTGAATTCACACGGTTTCCTGCCGGAGACGGAGATGGAGGCACTCGTGGAGAAATACCAGCATCCCATTTTAAAGAAGTACGGTGAGATGGCGAAGGAAGTAGGAGGTCATGGTGGCATGGACTTCGTGATGGACAGCCGTCTGGTATATTGCCTGCAAAACGGTCTTCCTTTGGATATGGATGTATACGACCTTGCTGAGTGGTGCTGCCTTGCAGAATTGGGAGAACTTTCTATGGACAACGGTTGTGCGGCTGTGGCATTCCCCGATTTCACCCGTGGTGAATGGAATGTGGTGAAGGGCTACAAGCATGCATATGCAACTCCGGAAGAGGAAGCGGCTGCTATGGAGAAGGCAAAGGCATTTACTGCTAAACTGAAAGAGCAGGGAGCCAAGGAATGGGCTGAAAAGTAATAGCGGTATACTGATAAAACAAAAAACAGCAGGTGATAAGCCTGCTGTTTTTATCAGTTTGTCATTTAGTCACTTTCAGCAACTCTTCCTTCATCTTCTCCACTCCCGGAAAGCCGGTTTGTCTGAACGTGGTGTTTCCTTCGCGGTCTACAATCAGATAAGTCGGTACCCTTCTATCTTGAATGCATCCGATAGGTATTTCCATTGGGCATCTGTCAGACGGAAATGTTCGCCGTGGATGTCGGGAATCATATTCTCCCAGGTCTTCAAGGGGGAGGTTTCGCCGGTGATGTACAGATATAGGATATCCTTGTCTTTCAGTTCCTCCTTCATGGGGGCCATCGTCTTGTTTGCCATACGGCATGGACCGCACCAAGTGGCCCAGAAATCTACTAACAATACTTTTCCTTTGAATTTGCTGATGATAGAAGTGAACAAATCTTCGTTGCTGACGTTGGCGTCCACTTGGTTGATGGTGTAGCCCGTCTTTTTCTTGTTGGCTTCGAGTTGTGCCAGCAGTTCGTCATTGGCGGCAGTCAGCATTTCACGGTATGCGGCGGGCATGGCGGCAACGGTGGCCTTTTGCTCGTCGGTGAGCGGGGTGAAGTTCTTGATACCCCGGTAGAGGGTGACATTACGGGCTATATCGAAGAAGATACCTTTGTCGCTTCCCCAGGCTTTGGCCAATTCTCCACTCCGTTCGACATTCCTTGAAGCCATTTGTACATACTGGTTGGACAAGACTGCTTGCGGCACATTCAATATACTCATATCTTCGTCGGACACGTAGTTGGCGGGTACTTTCCGGGCAAGTTCCTGATAGTAGTTGTTTGCTTCCTCCCGTTTGATGAGATTGGCGTGTAGGGCAGCCGATGTCAAGATGCTGGCAACGGAAGACAGCATGGCATTTGTAATCAGTTTGTTATTGATAGTCAAAAGTTGTCGGGTAGAAGCACTATAAGGCAACTTGTCTATTGCTTCTTGTGTTTCGTCGGATATTTGAAGTACGTATGCTTTGGCTGCATCAATATCCTTGCCAGCCAGTGCAGCTATGTTTTGATAGAGCTTGTCTTGCATGTCGATGCCGAGGTGGTTTCCGTTCAACTCTTGTGCCACGGTTTCCAGCGGTCCGTTGATATATACCATTTCTCCATAGGGTTTCCCTTCGCTGTGGAATTTAGACTTGCGCCGGGAAGCTTCGCGTAGATTGACGTATATTTCTGTTGTCTTGCCGGGTTCCATGAAGAACTGGAGCATATGCTCTCTACCCAAATATATGGTACATGGGGTAGTGCCGGGCAATGTTACTTCTTTGGTGAAACTGCCGTCAGGCTGGATGTCGAGTGGTATGTCCGTGATGTCTCCTTTGATATTCTCCCACACGGCAATACTGATTGGCATTCCCATATTGGGGCGTGAATCCAGGAGTTTTCCTTTCAGCATGGCTTTTCCGTATTGGATGACCGGTTCGGGAAGTTCGGCATTAGGGTCGGCTTTGTGTACTACGGCGTTCTGGGGAAGTGCCAGTTCCGGCAGTTTCTTGCTTTTCAGTTGTATTCCCCAGACGCTGAATCCGTTTTCCACCTTTTCGCCTTCGGTGAAGTCGAAGGAGGTAGCATTGTCGGATAGGGGAGGAAAGACCAACTGGAATTCCGCTTCGCCCGATTCGGGCATCCAAAATTCTTTACCTGGTATGATGCCTATACCGGAACGCAGTTGGTAGGTTTCTCCGTTATTGTCTGTCAGGTAGCTGTCGGGTGCAATCTGTATCCAGTACTTGGGACGATACTTGGCATAGATGTGGAGCACGGTTGCCGTGTCACTGATGACTACTTTACTCACTTCGATGGAAGTCGTGTTTCTTACGATAAACGGTGGTTGGTCAATCACTCGGTTTTTGGCTTGCAGGGTACAGCAGATACACAGTAGGAAGCCTGCTAAGATGAAATGGATGTGTCTCATATGGATTGTTTTTGCGAAATTACGAATGTTTCGTAAAGAAACAAGCATGTGGGAGTTAATTGATGTAAAATGCTCCTATTTCTTCATTTTCAAAGAAACCTTGTATCTTTGCCACATAATACTTAACACTTAATATCTTGTCATATGAGAATCCGAATTCTTCTGATGGGCTTGTTGTTGGCCGCTGTTGCCAATGCCCAGACTGTTTATCATGATGCTTCCACCTTCCCCCTTCTGGGCAAAGCAACAGAATCTACCCTTACCCGCTATGAGCGTCTGCCGGACTCTCTGCAGAACATCTCCCGCAAGCCATTGTGGGACTTAGGCCGCAACAGTGCCGGACTCGCCGTGCGCTTCCGTTCCAACTCTACAAGCATTTCCGCCAAATGGGAAGTAAGGAACAATATGAGTATGAACCACATGACACCGACCGGCATTAAAGGCCTCGACCTCTACTGCTTGCAAGACGGTAAGTGGATATTTGCCGGTAGCGGGCGTCCGCAGGGCAAAGTCAACAAGGCGACTATTGTAAGTAATATGTTGCCTGAGGAGCGTGAATATCTCTTGTACCTTTCTTTATATGACGGGGTTACTTCACTTTCTATCGGAGTGGATTCTCTTGCCGAGATTACTCAACCGGCAGTGGACTTGCCGCAACGCGAGAAACCGGTGGTGTTCTATGGTACCAGTATCTTGCAGGGTGGTTGTGCTTCTCGTCCGGGTATGGCACATACCAATATTCTGGAACGTTGGCTCAATCGCGAGTGTATCAATCTGGGCTTTAGTGGCAATGCCTTGCTCGATTTGGAGATTGCTGATGTCATAGCTGGCGTAGATGCTTCCATGTTTGTCCTTGACTTCGTACCCAATGCCACTGTGGAGCAGATGAAGGAGCGTGCTGACAAATTCTATACCATCATCCGCAGCAAGCATCCCGATACGCCTGTCCTTTTCGTGGAAGACCCTCTCTTTACCCACTCTCCTTTTGACACCAGGATTGCCAAGGAGGTAAAGGACAAGAATGAGACATTGAATGCCTTTTTCCGTTCTTTGAAGCAACGTGGAGAGAAAAACATCTATTTCCTTGCTTCCCGTGACATCATCGGCCACGACGGGGAGGCTACAGTAGACGGCATTCATTTTACCGATTTGGGCTTTATGAGGTATGCTGAGATACTTTACCCGATATTGGAGAAACACATGCGACCGTAATTAGGTATTACAGCCCCGTTTGTCTGTTTGCTGCCTTGCCGATGCTGTAGGGCAACTATTTGTTTCCTTTAACAAAACAGTCTGTTTCCTATAAGGGAACAGACTGTTTCAATATGGCGAACAAACTGTTTTTATATATTGGAACAAATTGTTCTGATACGCTGAAACAAAGTGTTCAAACGCATGTGAACACTTTGTTTCGTAGGCTTGGAACAATGTGTTACGCTTCTATACTCTTATGCTTCTTATACTCTTCAATCACATGTTTCCTGCTCTGCAATATCTGCCAGCGATATACCAGGCACGTGGTGATGAAGTAGAAGCCCGTTTGTATCCATAGTGCTTGGTACTCGAAAGAGACTTCATTGAGTGTGGCTCCCATGCTGTTGATGCGTACGTAGCCGTTGATGCCGAAGGTAGAAGGGAAGATGTACGAGAAGTACTTCCAGAAAGCGGGCATAGCAGCTCCCGGCCATGAAATGCCGGAGAGGAACAGCAGCGGCACGGAGGTGAACACGAACAGCAGCATGCACGTTTCGCGGTTGCGGATGGCAATGGATGCTGTCATGGCAAAGAAAATACAAGCGGCCAGGTAGGGCAGGGTGAACAGAGTCAGGACACCGGGTATCGCTATTTGGTTGAGGCTGAAAAGCCATGGAACCACACACAGTATATATACCGATACCAGTGAATATACCATGAAGTAGCTCAGCCCTTTTCCCATCACAATGCGTAGTGTGCCGTTGTAGTGGCGGTTGATAGGCACCAGGTCGCGGAAGCGGTTCTGTTCGCGTGCCGTCCCGGCAGACAAGCCGATGCCGAGTAGCAGCGTTTGCTGGATAATCAATACCAATACTGCCGGAATCAGGAAAGCGGCAAATCCGTTGGTTGGATTATAGAGGGCGACATCCTCATACTCTATCGGGTAGGCGGTAATCTCGTCCTGGCGGTCGGTGGTATTGGCGCTTCGCTCCACTTTGATGTCTGCGTTCATGGCAAGCGACACGTTGGTGTTGGCAGTCAGCAAGGCTTTGTAATACAGCAGTCCGCTCATGTCGCAGAAGATGCTGACCTGCGTTTGCTTACCGCGTACAATGTCGTCGCTGAAGGTGGAGGGGATGTAGATAATACCGTATGCCCTGCGGTCCTTCAACATCAGTTTGGCTTCTTCCATATCAGCGCAGTAGCTCACGAGGCTCACTTCGGGACTGGAGTCCACTTTCCGCAGGTATTCGCGGCTCAACGAGGAGCGTGAGTCATCCACCACGACAGTGGGCACTTCGTGGATAGTTTCGTTGGTATAGATGAAAGCGTATATCAACGGATAGACCAACGGAACGAGCACGAAGAAGATGAGCACGCCCTGGTCGCGGAAGGTGGTGCCGAATTCCCGTTTCCATATATAGAACAAGTCATGAATGCCTTGTATCACTTTCTGTCTGAACGTCAGGTCTTTCATTAGGGCATGTATTTATAGTAAACCAACGCTCCTTTCAGCCTATGGGCTATAAGGAACGGGAGCATCATGAAAATAAGCAGCGCTACGTAGTTGACCCACGAGTAAATCATGGGGTATCCATTCAGTGCCTGGTCCACATAAATCAGGAAATAGTGGCGCAGGGGAACAGATTTGCCAATGCCTGCAATACGGGGTGCATGCCCATGGCAGGGAATGACAATCCGCACATGGAGAAAGAGAGTACGCCCCATAGGGAAGCGAAACTGAGTCCCAGACGCAGGGTAGGCAGGGTTCCTATCATCAATATTCCCATGCCTTGCGATGCCAGCACCAGGCAAAGAGTGGCAAGCAGCATCGGCAGGATGCCGCTGTTGCAGGGAAAATGGAGGAAACCGTAGAGGTATACATTATATAATATTCCCATCAGGAAGAAGATGGCGGTATGCGGCAGCAGTTTGCCGGCAAGGGAAATCCAGATGGAGTTGTTGCCCATGCGCAGCCATTCGCGGGCGGTGCGGTCTTTTATCTCGACTCCGATGGAATAGACGGTTACCATGAAGATAAGCAGCATCAATACGCCCGGTGCAAAGGTGTTGCACAGATATACGGAGTAGTTCAGCCACGGGTTATTGAGTGGATGTGTATCTATGACGATGGGTTGGAGGAAGGCCATCGCTTGTTCCTCGGTAGCTCCTTTGGCATATAGGGTGCTACGTGCTGCGGCACCGGATGCCAATTCGCTCATCATCTTCATGTCCTTGAAGAGGAGTGAACCTGCGATGAGCAGGGTATTGTTTGTATAGAAAGAGAGTTTGGGCTGCCGTCCGGCCTGCGCTTTGGCAGAGGTACCTTCGGGAATGTAGAAGAAACCGTAAATCTCCGCGCTGCATGGCGGTACGGGCTTCGTTGATGGTAGGGTAGCGGGCGACGACGGCTGTCTGCTCAAAAGCGTCCAAGTTACGTATCAGCTGGCGTGAAGTGGCACTCATGTCTTGGTCCACCACACCTACGGGCATGTCCGTAGGAAGCCCGGAGTCCATCAGCGTGGTGAAGAATATGTAGCAGAACAACGGTGCTATCACCATACAGAACAGATAGAGCGGGCGGGAAACAAGACGGCGGCATTCGCGTCTTGCTACATTCCACAAAGCCGTATGTTTCTTATTTCTTTCCATCATCCTCTCCAATAACTCATAACTCCTTTACTTCTTCAATACAACACTCATTCCCGGACGCAGTCCTTCCACCTTCTCTTGCGGAGCGGCTTTTACTTCGAATGTTTTCAGGTCGAACTGGCCGGTAGTCTTGGTCGCTTTCCAGGCGGCATATGTGCCGAGGTCTTTCATATAGTACACTTTCAGGCGGATATTCTTATCGAGTGCAGGGATGAACGCCTCGAATTCGGTATTCATACCCAACCCTTGCAGCAAGTCCTCGCGTACATTGAAGGTTATCCACATATCGTCCAGAATGGCGATGTTCATAATGGGAGCACCCGTGCCCACGAGCTCGCCTACTTTGGGGAATATCTCGGATACCTCACCGGCAGTCTGTGCAATCAGGTAAGTTTCCTTGATGTACGATTCAACTTCGGCCACAGCTCCTTTGGCACGTTCCACCAAGGCAGCGGCAGCGGCTTTGTCCTCGCGTTCCGCACCGTTCTTGGCCATATCATACTGGGCTTTGGCGGCTTTCTCCGTAGCCCGGGCTGCATTGCGTTGGGCGGTAACTTCGTCAAGCTTTTGTGTAGACATCACGCCTTGGTCGTGCAGGTTCTTCACACGCGTGTAGGATTTTTCGGCAATCTCCAGTCCGGCCAGTGCCTTTTGCCACATTTCATAGGCAGCTTGTATCTGTTCCCGACGGGCGCCTTTTAGAGCTTTTCGTTCTGGGCTTGGGCTGCCGATTCGGCGGCGCGTGCTTGTTCCAGTTTGGCCTGCACGTCCGGAGCCTCAAAATGGCAAGGGTGTCTCCGGCTTGTACGCTTTGTCCCTCTTTTACACGAAATTCCAGAATACGTCCCGGCACTTTGCTCGATACTCGATACTCCGTTACTTCTGCTTGTCCTTGCACAATTTCCGGCCCTTTACGCAACATGAAGAAACCTACAAGGGCAACGATGGCAATCACTCCCGTCAGCGTGAGGAATGCCAACAACATGTTACTGTTTTGTGATTTTGTATCCAACATATTATTTACTATTTGACTGTTTACTATTTACGATTGAAGAAACTATCAATTATCAATTGTCAATTCCCCCGTTGCCTTTCTCAGATAGATTTCCGTCAGTTTTACGTCAATCTGTGCGTCTATCTTTTCCGATTGGGCAGAAAGCCATGCGGTGTGCGCTTCGAGCACATTGCTGGCAGGTATAACGCCTTCCTCAAAGCCAAGTGTGGCGTATCTCAGGTTCTCGTTGGCTTTTCCAGGTTCTTTTCGGCCATGGTCAGTTTCTTGGCAGCTTCGTTCACTTGGAAAGCCGACTGGTTGACCTGCAGCTCTATCTTTTCTTTGGCGTCATCCAACTGGTATTGGGCGATGCGTGCTTCCGATTTGGCTGCTTTTACTTTATAGATGCCTTCGCCCCAGTGCCAGATGGGTACCGACACCATGACACCCACATTCCACATCCCCTTGAACTTTTTCTCGAAACTGTTGAAGACGGAAGGGTTGGTTGCCATATAGCTGCCCATTAGTGCTATGGAAGGAAGATATTCCGAACGGGTGACATTTACTTTCTGCTTATAAATCTGCGTGGCAAGTTCCAGGCTACGCACTTCGGGACGGGTAGCATAAACATTGTTGATGTCGATGGCACCGTTTTCCGGAGTAGTGGGAGCCAGGTCTTCCTTCTGTTCGTCTGTGAGCATGACGGGAGTGGAAAGGTCGAGACCACACAATTGGCACAGCAGCATCCGGGCAAGGCTCAGGCCATCGGTTACTTTGGTCAGGGTCATTTCGGCCTCATTCACTTTTACTTTGATGGAGAGTCCGTCTGCTTTGGTGGCAACGCCTTCGGCAATCATTTTGTCAACGTCGCTGTCGAGCTTCTGCAGTAGTTTCAGATAACCTTCTGCCAGCTTCTTTTTATGGGCAAGGGACACTACCTGCCAATATGCCTGGTCTGTACTCAGGATTACTTCCTGCATACCGGTGTTGTGCTGCTGGCGGGCCAGCTCTTCGGCGTATTTGGTAATTTTGTTGTAGGCACGTATCTTGCCGCCCATATATAGGGGTTGGGTCAAGGTCAGTGCGCCCGCATACATGTTGCGGGTGTCTGTACGAAAGGCGTCAACCAAGGATTGGCCTGCACCGTCGAGGGCACCTACCAGGCTTTGTCCTAAAGCCGGCAATTGGCCTGCCAGTTCTGGATGAAGCTGTGCGATGACTTGGGCAGCCTGCTGTAACGGTCCGCTGAGACTTGTACCCAATCCGGACAAGGCTCCTTTCTGAGCGTCGCTGAGGATGGACAACTCTTTTTGACTGCGCATATATCCGCCGCTGGCCGAAATGTTGGGAAGGTAATTAGTAAATGCCGCTTTCCTTTGATAGTGGGCAGCGTTGATTTTTTCCTGGCTTATCAGCAGTTCTTTGTTGTTGGAGATTGCCAATGCACGGCAACTATCCAAGCTTAATGCTTCCTGGGCCTTCATGGGGAAGGATAGGTATGCCAAACAGATGAAACAGAAGAACTTTTTCATTGGGCTATACATTAATTAAGGTGATGAATCTGTTGTTTATACAGCAACAATAATTGCATAAACAACGATGCAAATGTATAGGCTTTCAATGATATTGCAAAATAATTTAGATTTTTTTGTATTAATTCAAGCTGAATGATTGCGAACCGATAAGGGTACCGTCAGCAAAAATGTCTACGCGGTAGGTGCCTGCATAGAGGTATTCTTCTACATCCCAATATACGGTGACGGCTTGCTCTTCTCCGTTGTATTCTATATACTTCTTGATGGAATATACCAGTTCCCGGTTCTCGTATGGGAAGGTGTTCGAGGAACTTTTGGTCAGCACGTCATTGTCCGGTTTGGTGATGCGGATGTAGAGGGTACGTTCGCCGGTCTCTGCAGTGATGTTTTTCACGATGGAGAAGTTTATTTTGAACTTCACGATGTCTTTCACCTTCTTGGCAGTCTTGCCGCGTTTGTTTGTGGGCTGCACAGAGATGTTGGTGGCGTCCAGTTGGGCGGCAAGTGTCACGGTCTTGGTCAGGTTCTTCTTCTCTTCGGACAAGTTGCTGATTTGCCGGGAAGCGGCGTTGTACTTCTTGGTGACATCGGCTATGATTTCCTTCTGTTGAGCAGTCAGGCGGTTTAGCGAGTCAATCTGGTTGATATAGCCTATCATGACTTTGCGGAGAGAGGCCAGTTCCTTCTTCAGACGGCGTATCTCGGTGGCATTGCTGCTCTTCACGGTGCGGAGTTCTTCCAATAAACGTTGGGTCTTCAATTGTTCCTGCTCCAAGAGTACGGAGAGGGAGTCGTTGGAGACTGTCAACTTCAGTTCGTCATATTGTCTGGCGAAGTCTGTGTATTGATTTTCAAGGTCTTCTTTATCCAGATTGAATTCCATCACCAGTTCCTTGTTGGTTTGCTTTTCGGAAATCAGCAGAATGGTAACTCCTATTAATAATAAGATAAGGAGGCTGCCTGCCACGATGAGAAGTGTATTCTTCTTAACTGCCATTTTTGATAATGATTAATGGTTAAGTGATTAATGGTTGGTGGCTGATTATTCGTCCTACATTCATTAATCGTCCGCAAAATTAATCATTAATCATTAATCATCGTCCACTAATCATTGGCTAAATGTGTATTTAACTAAAATTATTACGGAAATATTTCTCTAATTACGAAGTTCGCTGTACTTTTGCGTCATCTTTAAAGAACACTTATAAACAAAAAACTTTAGAAATTATGTCAAAAGTAACCGTAGTAGGTGCAGGTAACGTAGGTGCTACATGCGCTAATGTGTTAGCCTTTAATGAAGTGGCTGACGAAGTGGTAATGCTGGACGTGAAAGAAGGCGTTTCAGAAGGTAAGGCAATGGATATGATGCAGACTGCTCAACTGCTGGGCTTCGACACCACTGTTGTAGGTTGTACCAACGATTATGAGAAGACTGCCAACTCCGACGTTGTAGTGATTACTTCCGGTATTCCCCGTAAGCCGGGTATGACTCGTGAAGAATTGATCGGTGTTAATGCAGGTATCGTTAAGTCGGTTGCACAGAACATCTTGAAATATTCTCCGAATGCTATCCTTGTGGTTATCTCCAACCCGATGGATACCATGACTTATCTGTCATTGAAGTCTCTGGGCTTGCCGAAGAACCGTATCATCGGTATGGGTGGTGCTTTGGACAGCTCTCGTTTCAAATATTTCTTGTCTCAGGCTTTGGGCTGCAACGCCAACGAAGTGGAAGGCATGGTTATCGGTGGTCACGGTGATACTACCATGATTCCGTTGGCTCGTCTGGCTACTTACAAAGGACAGCCGGTAAGCACACTGCTGAGCGAAGAAAAACTGAACGAAGTGGTAGCTTCTACTATGGTAGGTGGTGCTACACTGACTAAGTTGCTGGGTACTTCTGCATGGTATGCTCCGGGTGCGGCAGGCGCTTATGTCGTTGAGTCTATCATCCACAACCAGAAGAAGATGATTCCTTGTTCAGTATATCTGGAAGGAGAATACGGTGAATCAGACATCTGTATCGGTGTTCCCGTAATCCTTGGCAAGAACGGTATCGAGAAAATCGTTGAACTGGAACTGACTGCTGACGAAAAAGCTAAATTTGCTGCCAGCGCTGCTGCCGTTCACAAGACAAATGCCGCTTTGAAGTAGGTGCTCTCTAATTGAGGGTAACTTAAAATGATAAGCAAACCTCACGGTCTTTTCCGAAAGGAAAAGTCGTGAGGTTTTTATTCTCCAAAACAAGAATCATTATGAAAAAACTACTATTAGGTATTGCTGCCGCTTGCCTGGCTGGTTTTACTTTTGCGCAGGATGCTCCGCTGTGGATGCGTCATAGTGTCATCTCTCCCGATGGGACCACCATTGCTTTTACGTATAAAGGAGACATCTATACGGTGCCGGTTGCCGGTGGACGTGCCATGCAGATAACTACCAATCCCGCATATGATACGGCTCCGGTATGGAGTCCGGACAGTAAGCGGATTGCTTTTGCTTCGGATCGTATGGGAAGCCTGGACGTCTACATTGTGGCCAAAGACGGAGGCGAACCACGACGGCTGACTACCCACTCGGGAAGCGAAACGCCGCTTGCTTTTACAGATGCCGGACATGTCTTGTTCTCTGCGGGCATCATGCCGTCTGCCGAGGCTGTTGTCTTTCCCTCTAACGGGCAGTTCAACCAGGTCTATCGAGTATCAGTGGAGGGAGGGCGCCCGACGATGATTTCGTCCATGCCTATGGAGTGCATCTCCATCAATAAGGAGGGAGCGATGTTGTATCAAGATAAGAAAGGTTACGAGGACTACTGGCGTAAACATCACGTATCGCCCATTGCCCGTGACATCTGGATGTATACTCCGGGAAAAGAACCGCAGTACCGCCAGCTGACCACTTTCGGAGGAGAAGACCGTGAACCGGTTTGGGCTCCTGATGGAAAAACATTCTACTATCTGAGTGAGGAAAACGGCTCTTTCAATATCTACCGACGTACTCCCGGAGATGCGAAGGCCGTGCAGTTGACGCACTATACCAAAAATCCGGTACGCTATCTCAGTGCCGCTACGGACGGAAGGTTGTGCTATGGATTTGATGGTGAGATTTACACCCTGCTTCCCGGTGGAGAAGCGCAAAAGGTGAACATCAGCATTGTTTCCGACAGAAACGACAAGGACATTATCCGCCAGATTAAGAGTAGCGGTGCCACGGAAATGGCAGTGTCTCCGGATGGTAAGGAAGTGGCTTTCGTTTTGCGCGGCGATGTCTACGTCACTTCAGTGGAATATAAGACTACGAAGCAGATAACGAATACTCCTTGTCAGGAACGTACCGTAGACTTTGCCCCCGATGGGCGGACACTGGTTTATGCTTCCGAACGTGGCGGGCTTTGGCAACTTTACACTTCGACGATTGTGCGTAAGGATGAAAAGCTGTTTACCTATGCCACAGAGCTGAAGGAAGAACGCTTGACAAACTCGGATGCCGCTTCTTTCCAACCCCAATACAGCCCTGACGGTAAAGAGATTGCCTTTCTCGAAAACCGCAGCACCATCCGTGTCATCAATTTGAAGACAAAGGATGTGCGTACCGTTATGGATGGCAAGTATCAATACTCTTATTCGGACGGTGACCAGTGGTTTCAGTGGAGTCCGGACAGCAAATGGATTCTTTCGGACTATATCGGTGTAGGTGGATGGAACAACAAAGATGTTGTGCTGCTGAATGCCGATGGCAAGGGTGAAATGGTGAACCTGACCGAGAGCGGATACAACGATGGCAATGCCAAATGGGTATTGGGTGGAAAAGCCATGATTTGGACCAGTGACCGTGCGGGGTATCGCAGCCACGGCAGTTGGGGAGCCGAAGACGATACTTATATCATGTTCTTTGATGCTGAAGCATACGACCGTTTTTTGATGAACAAGGAAGAAACCGCTTTACTCGAGGAAGCGGAGAAGGCAGAGAAGGAAAAGCCGGGAAGAAAGACGAAAAGGATGCTAAGAAGAAAAAGAGGATGCCGACAAAGATAAGGAGAAAAGGTAGAGCCGTTAAAGTTCGACCTCGCAAACCGCTTTGACCGTATTGTACGCCTGACCGTCAACTCCTCGCATATGGCAGATGCCATGCTTTCTGCTAAAGGGGATAAACTCTATTATCTTTCTGTTTTCGAGGATGGGTACGATCTTTGGGAACACAATCTGAAAGAGAATGTTACAAAAGTTCTTTTGAAGTAGGTGCAGGCGCTTTGCAGCCTGACAAGGAAGGGAAGAATATCTTCCTTTGTGCCCGCGACGGAATGAAGAAGATAGAGATTGAAGGCAGCAAGATTTCTCCAATTGAATTTGAGGCTTTCTTCGATTACCGCCCTTATGGTGAGCGTGAATATATCTTCGACCACATCTGGCAGCAGGTAAATGATAAGTTCTATGTGGCAGACTTGCAAGGTACGGACTGGAATGGATACAAAGAAACTTATAAGCGCTTCTTGCCGTATATCAACAATAACTACGATTTTGCGGAAATGCTGAGTGAGATGCTGGGTGAATTGAACGGTTCTCATACGGGAGCGCGTTATTATGCTTCGGCGCAGCACTTCCTACGGCTGCTTTGGGAGTGTTCTATGATGAAGCTTATGCGGGCGATGGATTGAAGATTAAAGAAATTATAGCTCAGAGTCCATTGACGAAGAAAAAGACGGATGTCAAGCCGGGCTGTATTATCGAGAAAGTGGATGGTGTTGCCATTAAGGCTGGCGCTGATTATTTCCCGTTACTCGAAGGTAAGGCAGGCCGCAAGGTGATTCTCTCGGTCTATGATCCTGTTACCGGAAAGCGGTTTGAAGAAACCTTGAAGCCCATATCTTACGGTGCCCAGAATGAGCTGTTGTATAAGCGCTGGGTGGAAAACTGCCGCAAAAAGGTGGATGAATATTCCGGCGGACGCATTGCTTATATTCACATCAAAGGTATGGATAGTCCGAGCTTCCGTAAGATTTACTCCGATTTGTTGAGCGAAAGCAGTCGTAAGAAAGAGGCTGTTGTGGTGGATACCCGCCATAACGGAGGCGGGTGGCTGCACGAACAAGTAGCGACGTTACTTAGCGGCAAGGAGTATGAACGCTTTGTGCCGCGTGGCCAGTACATCGGCAGCGATCCTTTTGACAGATGGCTGAAACCTTCGTGTATGCTGGTTTGCGAGGATAATTACAGCAATGCCCACGGTACTCCTTTTGTGTACAAGACGTTGGGTATCGGTAAGCTGATAGGTGCTCCCGTGGCAGGAACCATGACTGCTGTCTGGTGGGAAAGCCAGATCGATCCAAGTATTGTATTCGGTATTCCGCAGGTAGGTTGCATGGATATGCAGGGCAACTATCTGGAGAACCGCACGTTGCAGCCTGATATCCTGGTCTATAATGAACCGGAAGCTGTTTTGAAGGGAGAAGATGCACAGCTGAAAGCGGCGGTGGACCACTTGCTGAAGAGGTTGCCGCAAAAGAAATAGATGGATTGGACTTTATAAACAAGAGGCTGAATTCAAGATTGAATTCAGCCTCTTGTTATAAAGTCGATGGGGTGTCTTATTTATTTTACAGTTACTTCTGACAGTTTTAACCAACCAGAATTAGTGAAGGTTCCCTTGGCAGAGATATCCAGCCCCTTAACATTGCTTCCATTGCCTTTGGTTGTATCGACTAAAGCTACTGCCCAGGTATAGGTTCCTTTTTTTACCCCGTGAAGTTTGGGAGTGAACTCATAGGAAGTGGGATAGCCTTTTATCCAGACGGATAAATCAGTATTGTTGTCCAGATAAGAGTAGACTACTTGATTGTCTTGGTTCAATAATGCGAAAGCTACTTTATACTTTTGGTTCCATTGTGGTATATTGGTTGGGCAATATCCCCAGCCTAAGTTGTTCCAGCGATGTACTATCTTTATTCTTGAACCACTCTTCATTTCTTTGGGAACTACAATGGAATCGGGATATAAACGATAACCTCCTTCGGAGATGAAACGCTCAACCAAAGGATAGGCATCACGGAACCAACTCATGGTTTCGTCTCCTACACGGAAATCCATCATGTTGACATGAGCTTCCTGACCGTCTTCAAATTCTCCGATACGCACATCTTTGGCTGTTTTGTAACCGCTCGGGTCATTGTGATAAGGGTGCTTGCTCACAATCCATCCACCTTCCAGTAGAACCGGGCGTTTCATAATCCAAGGTTTCACATAGTTTCGCTCCCACTGGCCGTAATACTCTCTCATTCCGAAAGCATCATGACGTAAGGAAAAGCCTTTCTCGCAAGCGCTGTCCAACAAGCGTTTACTATCGGGATCAAAATTCTCCTCACCTGCCCAGTCTTTGCCTGCACCCATCCAACGATGGTAGTTGATAACTAAAGGTACTTTGGTGAAGTGTTTGACGTAGAGGTCTGTAATCCAATTGAACACAGCTTCCCGGTTCTTGGGGTCAATGTACTTCATAGTGTGTGCCTCACCCCATTTGCCAAGACCGTAGCCGTCTATAAATTCCACCAGGTCAGGGTCATTGTATTTTTGGGCAAATGCTTCTATGAACTTTGCATATTTCTCCTGGAAGATAGGGTCATCAGGATAGGGAGAGCGTTTTCCATTGTCTGTATAGTATTTGGCTCCTGCATCGAATACATAGGCCGGAGTGGCTTCATTTTTTCGGTCGCGGCTGTCGACAACTACACGGAAAGAGAGACGCATACCTCTGTCGAGTGCCCCTTGAATTACTTTTTTCAACTTTTCGTTGGTATCCCAGCCGTAGACTCCTTCGGCGGGATTGAAGGTACTCCAATGCGTACGGATATAGAGTGTGCGTGCATAATCGGAGATTTTCACGGTTGTTCCTTTTTCCGGTACATAGATATGGTCGTATTTCTTCCAGAAGTCATCGCTGACATTCTCATTTGCATAAACAACCCAACCACTTAAAGGGTTTCCCTGCATGGTTTTTCTGTCTGGCCAGATTTTTATATAATCAGCTTCCGTATCTACAGCCATCTTGTATATCTGGCATCCTGCTGCAAGAAACGCACCGACACCGTAAACTTCTGTCATGTCACGCGTCACTTTACGGGGGTCGGCACCGATAGGCTGTACCCAGCCAAGTTTACCGCTTGCATCTACAGCATCGGTCAGTGCCTTCCAGCCTTTTATAATGACTGGCATGAAATCGTCTTCATTCAAGAGTCCCGCATTTACGCCATAGGCCAACGCATATACAAAGAAACCGGTGGAACTGGTTTCGGGAGAAGGATAAGAAGCCGGATCCAGAAGGCTGGCATGCCAATAACCGTCTTCGTTCTGCAATCCGGCGATACGTGTGCATAACCGGATAAACAGTTCTTCGTAATAAGCGCGTTCCATCAAGCCTTTGGGCAACTCCTGCAATACTTCTGCCAGACCGGCCAGTACCCAGGCATTTCCACGTCCCCAGAACACCTTTTTGCCATTGGCTTCTTTTTTACCGAAATAATGCCAATCGCGGTAGAAAAGGTTCTCTTCCTTATCGAATAGGTATTCGTAGGTAGCCCGGTATTCATTGTCCATGAATTGGAGGTATTTCCGGTTGTTGGTTTCACGGTATAGCTTGGCATAAACCGGGGGGGCCATAAACAAGGCATCACACCAGGTCCAGCGTTCTAGGGTTTTGTTGTCACCATACTCCAGTTTGAATGTACCGTTGGATGGATGGTTGACAATCCATTCCGTACGTGCCAGGGTAGGAGCCAGTATTTCCTCTTTTTTATATTTACGGTATAAGTCAATGAATGATTGGGAAACGGTTATATCGTCTGCATGGTACAACCGCTGATGGGGTTGCCAGCAGTTTCGTCTTCCTATTTTATAGAGCCATTGATAGTAGGTGCTGTCATTGTACTCCTCTTCTGCCAGTTTAGCCCAATCTACCATACCTACATAAAGTGCTCCATTGGTCCAATCCAGGTCGTGGTGTTCGTGGGCAGTGTTAGGATTGGAAATTTGCCAGTCTGCCACTTGCTTCATTTTCTCTTTTACTTCCTTTTTGCTGAATGGCACTTGTGCCATGATTGCCATACTGATAAACAGAAAGGCTGCTGCTGTTAATTGTCTGTGTATCTTCATGATTGTTTATTGATAAAATTAAGGGAATTGCCTTTGTTCTCAATGGACGCGGACAATTCCTTTATGAGAATCTTGAAAACTATCTTTTACCTTTATTCGTGTTTTATTTTGTCTTTGTGCTGTTAATATCCTTCGTTTTGCGGGAATTCTGCACCCGTATTTGAATCGATTATGCTCTGAGGAATCGGCCATAATGTGTGGTAATCACGCATAACGGGCCCCGATTCTGTATTGTATTTGCGGGTACGCTCAATAATTTGCCGGTACGGCATAAGGTAAAGCGGCGTGATTCTTCACCTACCAACTCGCGGATACGTTCGTCCAGCAAGAAGTCCATGGTCATTTCACTGTCCGTAATTTCAGGAGCATGTGCGCGACGGCGTACAACATTGATTGCTTCGCGGGCACCTGAAATATCGTTCAACCAACCTTGCTTCGCAGAGTAAGAGATAAGTCTCGGACAAACGGAACTTCATGCGGTCACGGTAGGAACCGGTCAAAGAAAGGTTTTCGAACGGCCATAGAAGAATTTTGTCAGAGCCGGATAAAGACGGAAGGTGGTAAACCATGTTTCGTCTGTAATCGTGGCTTTTACCATAAAGGTCGGGCATGTTCTCGTTGTTGTAATACCAGTTACGTTTGATGTTGTATTCGGAATTACGAATGTCTTCTTCATCAAAGAAACCGGTATCTCCAATCCACCATTTCATTGGTACCAATTGCGACAAGCCGCGGCCACCCAGTGAGTCTGCCAAAACAAAACCGGTAATTTCGAAGTATTTGGGTTCCCAGGCACGGCGTGTCCAGTCATCGGAATTTGTACCGCCACCAGTAGTGTTATATTCAAACTGCATGACCCAAATGCTTTCCATATTGCCGGATGTGCGATTTTGATTGTTTTCAACGAATAGGTCGGAGAACACATCGCCGTTTGCTTTTACCTTTTCACCGAAGCGGTCTTCCATCAAGTGGAAATATCCGCTGTTGATGACATTCTCTGCGGCAGTTTCAGCCTTTGCATAATCACCCTGCATCAAGTAAACCTCACTTAGTAAGTGTTCTGCCGCCCATTTGGTCAGCTTGCCGACTTTTACGGCATCAGGGTCAGTAGGCAGGTTCTCGACAGCAAACTGAAGGTCTTCTACCATGTGGGCAATAACCTCTTCCTTCGGTGTACGGGTAAAATCGATTCTGAACTGATCTTGAATCTTGTCTACATAAGGAACGTCTCCATACAGATAAACCAATGTACGGTATGCATAGGCGCGGAAAAAACGTGATTCTGCCTGATAGAGCGCCTTGTCTGTGCTATTATCCCAGTTCGTGTTTATTTCCGAGTATTTCAACATCTCATTGGCTCCTGCAATCAGGCTATAAGCCCAGTTCCAGTAGGAACCCACAATACCGGTATTTGGAGTTAATGTCAAAAAACCGAACGGTTGGATAGAACCGTCTTTAGTGCCCATGGTAGCAAGGTCAGTGGCAATCTGCAATGCTTCGTAAGGGCAAGCGGCATTGTGCATGAAGGCACCGTTTTCACCCCAAGTGTTGTATTCAGAGCGTGCTTCGGCATAAAGTCCGGTAGAACCTACTTCGAAACCATAGGAACTTGTATATGTGTTGTCCGGAGCCAGTTCACTTTTCAGTTTCTCATCCAGAAAGTCAGAGCAACCGGTAGCAGACAGAGCTACTAACAGAGCTAGAGTTGCTTTTGATATATAATTTTTCATTGTATATATATTTAAGTAAGTTTAGAATGATAAGTTCAGTCCAAGTACGTAGGAACGTGCAGTCGGGTAAGAGGCAAACCAACTGTTGTCATAGTTCAATACGCTGCGTATATCACAGAATGTATAAGGATTCTCCACACTGATATTGACTCCCAAACCGCTCAGTCCCAATTTCTTTACAAAATTCTTTTCAAAATTGTATCCTAAAGTGATATTCTTTATTTGGATGTATGTAAAGTCTTTGTAATAGCTGTGTCCGTCGAAGTTGTTATATGCTGGAGAAGCATATTTGGAATTGGTGTGTTCCGGTGTCCAGTAATCGGCATTATGCAGATAGTTGTATAAGTTGTAACTCCAACTTCCGATATTGGCTTCGTTCAACTCACGTGTAACTTTGAAGGTTCCATTCAGTAGGAATGACAAGTAAAAGTTCTTGTAAGTCAATGTATTGCTCATAGACATGAGGAAGCTTGGATTCTTTGAACCGATGATAACTTTGTCATTGGAGTCAATATAACCGTTTCCGTCTGCATCTTTCACTTTGGCAGAACCTGGTTTGGCACCTTTTTGGATCTCTTTTCTGTACCGTCTGCTGCGGTATAGGTGAATTTGTCACCTTCCTGCCAGATGCCGTCGACGTCATAGTCGTAGTAAACTCGCAAGGGTTTGCCGATGAACCATTTATTGGTGATATCATCTTTTGTCACCACGTAGGTCTACAATCTTGTCACGGTTCAGTGAAAAGATGATTCCGGTGCTCCATTCGAAGTCCTTATTACGTATGTTGACGGTGTTCAAGGTAAATTCAACACCTTTATTGCGTGTTTTACCCACATTATCCCAAATGGTTTTATAGCCGTTCATGATAGGAACAGTACGTTTCATCAGCAAGTCTTTTGTGTTGGCGACATACATTTCAATGTTACCGTTGATACGGCCGTTGAAGAATGAATAGTCGATACCGACGTTGAATGTTTGGGTTGTTTCCCACTTTAGATTCGATTTCCGACACCGTCGTTGGCCAGATAAGCACCGTTGACACCTGCTCCACCGTCACCCCAGATATAGTTTGTGAGGTGCAGACGGTCCAATGTCTGATAGGGGTTGATGGCTTGGTTACCGTTAGAACCATAAGATACGCGGAGCTTCAATTGGTCCAGCCAGTTTTGTGCATTTTCCATAAAACTTTCGGAAGCAATGTTCCATGCAGCAGCCACTGACGGGAAGAATGCATACTTGTTGTTTGCACCGAAGGCAGAATAACCGTCGGAACGTCCGGTCAAAGTCAGCATGTATTTCCCTGCATATGAATAGTTCAAGCGAAGCATATAAGACAACATCGAGGTTTCTGATAAACCGGATCCTACAGTCTTATTTTTCTCACCTGCATTGATGTTATGATAACTGGAATCATCGTTTACAAAACTTTCGGCACTTGACTTGGAAGTCTTTTTCTGAGTTTGTTGTACACTGAACAAACCTGTAGCGTCGAAACGGTGCTTGCCAAATTCACGATTATATTTGAGCAGATTTTCCCAAGTGTAATCCCAGTAGTGTTCATTGTTGATGCTGGCTTTTCCGCTGGCTGTTCTACCGTCTTTGGTGTCACGGCCATAGTATGTGCCGGTAAAGTCGCTACGATAGTTGTAACCAAAGGTTGTACGGGCTGAAAGACCTTTTACCGGCAACAGAATGTCAGCATAGGTGTTGATGAAGAAGTTACGTCTTGTTTGATCTTGATCGGCATTGACATTGGCCATCGGGTTAATAATCAGAGATTGGTCCATAGGTTCTTCATAATACTTGCCGTTTTCATCTTTGTAGATACCATAAGGACTTTGCTTTACAGCATGTTCAATATTCGGGGTTATACCACCGCCATCTCTTTGAATAAATTGGGTCTGTATACCGATAGTCAGCCATTTATTTAATACTTGTGTGACACTCAAATTGATATTGTAACGTTTCATGGCGGAGTTGTAGACTACACCTTCTTGATCCAGATAGGAAACTGCCCCCATATAAGTGGTGCTTTCAGTACCTCCGGAAATGCCTACTTGATGTTCCATGGTAAATGCATTGCGGAAAATATAGTCCTGCCAGTCGTTTGTAACGCCTTTCTTGTAATTTATAAGTTCGCTGGCACTCAGAATATTCTCAGGAGCCAATTGGTCACCGCTCCATCCATCTTTCAGGCGTGCAATGTCTTGTTTAAATGTGATGTATTCGTCTGGAGTCATCACATCAATGGTCTGTTGGGGTTGCGACATTCTGAACTGCCCTTTGTATGTAACTTGGGGTGCACCTTTCTTGCCTTTCTTTGATTGAATCAAGATGACACCATTGGAACCGCGTGAGCCGTAGATAGCTGCTGCGGAAGCATCTTTCAAGACACTAAGGCTTTCGATGATGTTTGGGTCAATATCACTCAAAGAACCGTTGTAAGGAATACCGTCCAATACGATGAGCGGTGCATTGTCAGCACTTAATGAGTTTTCACCACGTACACGGAGGGTTTGGTCTGCACCCGGTTTCGCATCACCAGTAGTTACGCTTAAGCCCGGGATTTGTCCTGCAAGACGGTCCATCAAGTTACTGCTATTTATCATGTTCAGCTTCTTCTGGTCTACTGATACCAGACCTCCGGTCAGGTCGGACTTACGCTGTGTACCATAGCCGATTACCACGACTTCTGCCAGTGTTTTACTGTCTTCCACTAACTTTACGGTACTGTTTCTACCAGCTTTTACAGTCTGTGTTACATAACCGATATAGGAGATTTTGAGATTACTCCCTGCCGGTGCGTTGATTGTGTATTTTCCGTCAAGATCTGTAATGACACCAGTACTGGTTCCTTCCACCATGACATTTGCTCCGATAATCGGTTCACCACTTTCGTCAATTACTGTACCAGAGATGTTCTGTGGTTGTCCGGATATTGCCTTGTTATTCTTTCCGGTATATAAAATAATGTGTGTTGCGTCGATTTCAAATTTAACATTGGTCCCTTTCAATAAGGCTGCTATTGTCTTATTAATAGTTTCATTCTTAACATTCAAGCTGACTTTCTGTTTGATGTCTATTTGCTGCGATTCATAGAAGAAAGTGTATCCACTTTGCTTTTCCACTTTTGGCATAGCCTCTGATAATGGGATATTTGTGAACTTCAGTGTGATCAGTTTCTCTTTCTTTTGTGCAGAAACCGGGGCACATAGAAGTACCAGTATAAGAATGATGAGTTGTTTTCTTATATCCATAATTGTCTTAAATTTAAAGATTAATGTAGGTGTTTACTTTTCGTTAATTATTAAATAATGTGCATTTCTCATTTGTTTGTTTGGCATAAGTTTTTAATTTTGTTACTGTTTCATTTTACTTTTGTTTTGTGTCTGCAAACGAAATTGTCAACTCATTCTCTTCGTTAAAGGTATATTTCATAGGTTGGATGCGTGCCATGATGCGGAGTATTTCGTCCAGCGGTTCGCTACGCAACGTAAACGTATAGAAATATTTATTGGATAATGTGATCCACGTCTATCTTTATCCGATACCATTTAGAAAGCAGTTTGCAAATGTCTCCCAATGAACGGTTTCTGAATACGAGTTGTGTATTTGCCCACGAAGAGGCAAAATGTACATCATCTTTTTCTACCTTAAGTGTAAGGGTTTTCCGATTAAAAGTAGCTGTTTCGCCCGGTTTGAGGAAACGGTTCTCTGTCTCGGTTTCCAAAGAGACGGACCCTTCTACCAAACTCACCAATGTATTTTCCGAACCGGGGAATGCATCGACATTGAATTTGGTTCCGTGAACTACGATACGCATACCTTCTGTCTGCACAATAAAAGGTTTGTCAGCATCGTGTGCTACATCGAAGTAAGCTTCACCAGTTACATTTACGATACGCTCATCCTTATTCATTTGTGATCCGTATTGCAAAGAGGTCTCTGTATGCATCCATACTTCGCTTCCGTCAGGAAGGAGAACCTTAGACTTACCCGACAAATTAGAGTATAACTGCGGCATGGCTTCAGGCTGTCCGTTAAGGAATCCTATGTAGAATGAGCAACCGATGGCAACAGCTATACATGCAGCTACTGCGTAGCGGTATATCCGTTTCAGTTCGAAGCGTTTCTTTGCAGGTTTTTCAGTCTGCTTAGGCTCGCTGGCGTGCATACGGTTGACAAGTTCATTCCAATAATATTCGGTATTGGGCGTGTAGTTTCTACATTTGCCTGAATTTTTTCCCATAACAGTTGCAATTCCTTGAATAACGCTTCGTTGTTACTGCTGCGTAACCAAGTCTCCAATTGCCGCTCTTCGTCTGCGGAAATTTCCTGTTTCAACTTAGGAATGATTAAATTCCAAGGAACACTTTTTTTCATGATCATGATGTTTTATAGGCCTTCACTTATATGACACATCACTTGGGTTTAACCCTTATTCCAATTCCAATTATTTTTTTAATAAATTTCGAGGAACAAATAATATTAGTATCTTTGCCGCTCAAGAAGCCCTTATCTAATATAACTTCGATATGCCTGCAGAAGATGATATCCTATTGTTACAGTTAATCAAACAAGATGACGAGAAGGCTTTCAAGCACCTTTTCGATACTTATTTTGTTTCACTCTGCCGCTTCATGTCCCTTTATCTGAGAGACAAGCAGGAGATAGAAGAACTGGCCCTTTCCATCTTTATGAATTTGTGGGAGGGTAGGGCCGACTTGACTCTTAAAATCTCATTCAAGGCTTATCTTTTCCAGTCTGCACGCAATCGTTGCCTGAATGCTTTACGCGATGAAAAGGATACGGTTCCCATCGAGGGAGGAGAAGAATATGGATATGCTCTTGCGGCTGATACTTCGGTGGAGATGGAAGAACTGAACCGATTGATTGAAGAAGCTGTTTGTTCCCTTCCGGACAAATGTGGGCAGGTTTATCGCAAAAGTAGGGAGGAAGGGAAGACTAATCAAGAAATTGCCGGGGAAATGGGGATTTCTGTCAAGACGGTGGAGGCCCAAATAACCAAAGCCTTGAAGCATATCAAGAAATTTTTAGGAGAACAGTATACTTATTTGTTCTAAAATAGAAATTGCAGGCCATCTGTCTTTTAGAAGGATGAAAGGAGGATGGCCTGCAATATAAAAAGAAGATTAATCTATAACCGTGAATTTTACTTTCTGGTCTTTCACTATTACATAATATTCTCCATTTTCAAGGAAATGTTCACCATTGGCATTTACAAAACCAAGATCACGCATCGGGTCTATTTCAAAGCGGAATATATGTGTTTCACCTGCTTTAATTAGTTGCTTTTCGAAGTGCTTCAATTCTTTGCATGGACGGGTAATCGTGCTAAATGGGTCTGAGATAAACCAATGCACCACTTCTGCACCGTCACGTTTGCCTACATTGGTGACTGGGATTTCCATTACCAACTTTTCACCGCGTCTGATGGTTTCTTTGGGCAAGTTGATATTACCATAATTAAAGGTGGTATAACTCAAGCCGTATCCGAATTCATACAGTGGGGAAGAGGAGATGTCTTGATATTTGCCACTTTGTGGACGGGCTGTTTTGCGCTGATTGTAATAGATTGGAATCTGTCCGGTGGAACGTGGAAAAGTAATGGAAAGCTTGCCCGAAGGATTTACCCGGCCGGACAAGACACCTGCCAATGGTTTACCGCCAGGTACTCCCGGTTGCCACATTTCAACGATAGCGTCACAGAGAGGTTCCACTTTAGAGAGTCCCAAAGGACGTCCGTTAGCCAGTACCAGAACAATCGGTTTGCCTGCTTTCTTCATTTCAGCAATGAATTCCTCTTGAATGGCAGGCAGTTCTATGATGGAACGCGATGCGTTTTCGCCACTCCACTTTTTTTTCACCCATGCAGAGTAGAATGACATCTGCTTTCCGGGCTACAGCCAGTGCCTCACTGAATTTGGAAGTGTCGTTACCGTCGAAACCACAACCCTCGGTATAAATCAGTTCAGCCTTGCCTGCAAATTCTGCATCCAGCGCCTTTTGATGGGGAGGACATCTTCTGCATGTCCATGTCCATACCATGACCCCAGGAGCTCGGCACTGTTTTGTACCAGAGGCCCCATGACGGCGATAGTTGGCTTGTTCCCGTTTGCCAGAGGGAGTACCTTGTTTTCATTCTTCAGTAGAACAATGGTCTCCTCTGCCAGTTTCTCTGCAATAGCCAGGCTTTGTGGAAGGAGGAAGCGCTCTTTTCTGTAGATGTCGGGGTGTAGGGATTGTCAAAAAGTCCAAGGCGGAATTTGATACGGAGCACGCGTTTCACTGCATCGTCCACCAATTGCATGCTTATTTTACCTTCTTCCACCAGCTTTGCCATATGCTTGTCATAGCAATGCCCCATCATGTCCATTTCCAGGCCGGCGTTGAAAGCCAGACGGGCAGCTTCTTTGCGGTCGGCAGCATGGCCTTGGTCAATAAGTTGCGGTACTGCAGACCAGTCTGAAACAACAAAGCCGTCGTGTTTCCAACGGTTCTTCAGAATTTCTGTCATCGTGTAATGGTTGGCGCTTCCGGGAGTACCGCTGATGTCATTGAATGAACTCATTAAAGTAGCGGCACCGGCTTTTACGCCAGCTTCATAGGGAGGAATATAGGTGTCCCACAGAGTCTGATTGGAGATTTCCGTATAAACATAGTCACGTCCTGCTTCAGAAGCGCCGTATCCGATATAATGTTTAAGGCAGGCGGCTACTCGCTTGCTGTCGGACATGTCTTCACCTTGGTATCCTTTGATAGATGCGACACCGAATACAGCATTGGTATAAGGGTCTTCGCCATAGCCCTCTGCAACGCGTCCCCAGCGTCCGTCTCTTGCCACGTCAATCATAGGGGAAAAAGTCCAGTCTACCCCGGACATGCGTGCTTCCTGGGCGGCAACGGCACATGCTTGTTCTACCAATTGGGGATTCCAAGAACATGCTTGTCCCAAAGAGATGGGATAAATGGTACGGAACCCGTGGATGACGTCGTATCCGAAAAGGATGGGGATACCCAGACGTGATTCTTCCATTGCTTTTCTCTGAGCCTCGTTACGCAGATTGGCATCTTCATCAAAATAAATGAGGGAGCCTAATGTGGCAGGAATTTTTACTTCCTCACCACGATTGTTCTCGTTGTTATTCCGCCCCAAAGTGTACTGGTTGAGTTGTTGTACCTTTTCTTCCAGTGTCATTCTGCTGACCAGGTCATTCACACGCTCCTCAATGGGAGCTTTGGCATCTTTGTAGATGGGTTGCTTTTGTTTGCAGCCATTGCTCCGGCCAGGCAACCACTTAAAAGGAGGCAACTGATAAATGTTAGTTTCTTCATGATATATATAATTATGCTATTCTCATTAAATAAGACACGTTTTCGGAATCTGCTCCTACACAAAGGTCGTTTTTAAGGAATATAAACAAGTACATGCAAGGGCTTATTTGAAAATAGGCTTATCGGTTAGTGTCATGGAAGCTTGTTCGTTATTTTTTAGTTCAAATACCACTATTTCATTATTACCTGCTATCAGAGCACCAGCAGGTATCTCCAGGGTCTTTTCTGTATTTTCTTCCCAGTAGGCACCCAAGTATTGCCCGTTTATCCAGACTTCTCCCATTCCCCAGCCAGACACGTCAAGAAAGGTCTCTTGTGCCGGATTGCTTACTGTGACACCACCTTTACGGAAGCAAGGGATGGAGGAGGTACCTTCTTTGAAAGTTATTCCGGCCACATCGCATTCCTTAATTTCCAATGGGGTCATCTTCCAGCCTTCTAAATCTGTCTTTCCCAATGTTATGCTGCCGTAGATACCTTTTGAATTGTCCAGAATTTCAGGACCATAGGTAATACGTCCGATATTTTCAGTATAGATACTAAGTTTGTGTATACCTATCGGTAGATTGGTTTTCAAGCTTTTACTGCTATCTTTTAAATATCCTTGCAGTTTGCCGTCTGCATAGACCACAGCATAATCCCGTACGTTTTCAATAGTTAGTGTGGGATTCTCCTCTTCCACATCAACGGTTGTCTCATAGAGGGCATAGCCAAAATCCATATCCAGCTCATTCATGGGCAGTAAGGCATCATCTTCTACAGTTTCTCCATAAACTTGTTCCAATGGAGCTGTTTGTGACATTTTTTCTTGTGCTGCTGCCGGTCCGACCGGCAGCAACAAAAGCCCAAAGCAAGAATAATTTCATCATATTTCCTTTATTTATTTCTTTAAGAATGATTCAATGTAGGACTCGTCAACGGTAATTTGTGGAGCGAATTTGTCACTCTTTACGTAGCGGTCAATGCTTTCCAGCAATTGCTGGGTGGCAGGACGTTCGTTGATGTTTTTCTGGGTATCTACGGCCAGTACCAGTAGACTGCCTTTCTTCACTTTTGCTTCGAAACCAATACCGAGCTTTTCATTATTGTCGTAATGGTCTATTACTTGTATGAAAGGCCGCAGTGCTGCCGGAGCATCTTTCATCTCAATAACCTTGGCATTTTCCAGAATGTCCCACCACTGCCAGTCAGTATGGTAGGAAGTTATGAAATGCTCGAATATAGGCTGGTCGTCATGAATCAGACAGCCAATGGTCATAGGAGGCCATTTGAACATTATCGGATTCCAAAAGTGATTGTGGAACACGGATTTACGACCTTTTACTTTGGAAGGTTTGGGGCAGAGTACCACTTTCTTGCCATCGGCAAGGTGTTGTTTTGCTTTTCATCGAATACTGTGGTGTAGAGCACTTCACTAGTGGACTGCATTAAGTTGCTATGACGGGGATATACCCAGATATCCCAGCTGTTTTACGTGTGCAACAGAAAGATGGACCGTCAGCTTCTGTGGTTCAGTGATATTGTTCAATGCATAACTGAAACTGCCAAGTGGAAATACCCCGTTCTTTCCGACAGTTTGTGTTTTCAGTTTTCCGCTCTTAAGGGTTTTACCGTTGCTGTCGGTGATACTCAATTGATTTTTGCGTTTTTCAATAGGGTAGGTCCATAATTGTATATTTCCGCTTTTCCTTCAAATACCTCATCATTGTAAAGTGTGCGTTTGTCGAAACGGAGCAACGCAACAGTCGGTGCACAGAACTCGCGCCACTTTTCCGGTGTGATGAGCCCTTTGGTATTCCAGAAAGGATCGAGAATGCCTACCGGTGCATATCCTTGTCCGGTAAAATCATTCAGAGACAGTAATTGGAAACCGCCTTTCAGATAAGTGCGCAACTGGGCTTCTATGACATCCTTGTACTCTATGGCGGTCAAGGCTCCAGAAGCACGGAAGAAGTCATGTGCTTGGTCGAGCATGTGGTTTTTGTCCAGCAGTTCACGGAATATCTCGAAATTACGCGCTTGTACGGGGCCGGTGAAGTTCTTTATTTCCTCGAAATTGGGATAGATGCACCGCTGTCCGGATTCATGCGAGATGATGGGCAGGCCTACTCCCAGTTCCTTGTTTTTGTCCCAGTTTGTATAAGGACGTCCTTCGTAGATAGCCATGTGTCCTTTGGTAGTCTGATGGGTAATGTAGAACTGGTCTGATTTGACACGTGTGCGGGCTGTGGAACCGCTGTATAGACGGCGGTTATCCAACTGGCGGGCTGTGGCGGTAAGCTCTTCTATGAAACTGAAATCGCCGGTAATTTCGTTTCCGTTACAGTAGAGAATGAAGGAAGGGTGATTCCCATATTCTTTCAAGATACCCCGCAGCTCGCGACGGAAGAAATTCCAGCGCTTCTCATCGGGTTGGGCATCTTTACCCCACATCGGCATTTCCACCTCCAGATAGACACCCAGCTTGTCTGCCATACGGAACGCAGCGGCAGGAGGACACCAGGAGTGGAAGCGCATATGGTTCATACCATATTCTTTTAGGATACGGAGTACACGTTCCCAAGAGGCATCGTCCACGGGAGCATAGCCGGTCTTGGGGAACACTGCGTTTTCAACGGTACCGCGCAGGTGTATGGGTTCGCCATTAAGGATGATATGGTCCTCACCAGCCTCTACTTCGCGCATACCGAAAGTTGTGCTTTTCTCATGCGCATAGGATTGGCCCTCTACACTGGAAGTCAACTTACAGTCCAACGTATAAAGATTGGGATGGAACTCATTCCACAAATGGATATCCTTACTCAAAAACATTTCTTCCTCGATATAAGTAATGGAATCGGTCACTGTTACTGGTACTTCCTTTTGTAGTCTATAGTCCTTTCCTGACACGTGGAAGGATATTTTGCCGCTGGCGGTATGTTCTGTACAGTTGCGGACAGTCATTTTGACTTTGATGCTTTTGTTCTTGATGTCCGGATAGACCTGCATGTCATCTACATAGACTGGGTCTACAGCTACCAGCTTAATTTCGCCCAATACTCCGTTCCAGTTTATTTGGGTAAATTCGGAGTGGGCATGGTCCCATTTATGGGTATCGTACTGGTAGCGGTTGTCTATACAGAAAGTTATCAGTTCTTTTTTGCCTGGATGTAGCCATTGGGTCAGTTCGTGGTTGTGGGGAATACTGATGTAGTCTATTTTACTCACTTCTTCTTTGCCTACATATACCGAACTGAGCCAGTGTGTACGTTCAAAATAGAGGAAAATGCGTTTGCCTTTCCATGCCGCAGGAATTTCTATTTCTCGCTGGTACCATGCGGGGCCCATATATTCGTAGACACGGGTCAGCCTATCCAGGTGGCGGTAAGGAGATTTGTAGCCTATTTTATAGTCATCTGTAATTCCCGGCAGAACGATGCTTTCCTGCAGGCGATGGCAGTAACGTACGTCCAGTGAACCTCTCCGGAAGTCCATGACATCTGTCTGGAATGCCCATTCACCAGACAAGTCCATTTCATTCTTTTCTTGGGCATGCCCGCTCCAGACCATAGAGGTCAGGAGGAGGGCAGCCATGTAGTGTTTTATTTTGTGCTTCATTGTTCTGTTTTCTTTTGGTTATAGTAATCACGCATGATGTACCATGCTTTTTTGCGTTGTCCCTGGTCGGAAACCAGTCCTTTACGGTTCCATTCCCCTCCCTGGTGTGGATGGAAACGGAAGGGAGAACGGAAATCCAAAAGAATCCACGGCGATGTTCCGCGCAGGTTGGGGATATGCTTAAACATTTCCAGATTGTCCTTGTAGAGTTGTGCCTGATAATCCTCACTCCAAGAACTCTTGACTTCCGCGTCGCCATGTTTGCCATAGAGCGCTTCGCCTCCGAACTCGGAAATGAAAAGAGGTTTGCCGGGAGCTACATTCCAGACAGCCTGGTCCGGAGCCAGTGGCCAGTCATGATACCATCCCATATATTTGTTGATGGCTACCATGTCCAGGATGTTGATAATGGAGTCATTCATCTCAAAGTCCCGGCTTTCGCGGTTGAAGCGTACCAAATCGAAGGCGGCCGTAATCAGACGGGTTGAGTCGATGTCCAGGCAACATTGTTTCATGTGTTTCAGAAATTCATTGCGCGGGGCGGAAGTGGCTGTTTCATTGGCAATCCCAAAAGGCAACGGAACAACGGTTTTGTCGCGCATCACCATCTCTTTAATCATTCTGCCTGCTTTCTCACGGGTAGCGGTATTTTTGAAGTCAATCCCTTGCCAGATAGGTATCTCTTCCCATAAAAGAAATCCCATTCTTTCTGCTAGGCGGACAGTATATTCATTTTGTGGATAATGTGCCAGACGAATCATGTTGGCACCCAGCTCTTTGGCTTCGGACAACAGCATTGTTGCGTCCGCTTCAGAGAAGGCACGCCCGCGGCGTTGCGGAATTTCCTCGTGGAAGCTGATACTGCGCAGGAAGATGGGCTGGTCGTTCAGATAGATATCTTCACCTTTTACATAAAGGTTACGGAAACCAATTTGCTCGTTGAGCCGGTCACTTTCCGAAGTGATGGTTACATCATACAGCTTTGGAGCATCCGGTGACCAACGTTGCAGTTTTTTGGTTTTGATAGTGGCCTGGGCAATTCCGTTGGCATCGGTAGTCATGTTCTGTCTGATGCCCAATTCGGGGATGGCGACTTGTACGTTGATGCCAGGCTTTGCTTCGGATAAGGTTACTTTGGCACGAATCAGGTTGGATTGTACCTTGTCCAACTGGATGAAATGGTCTTTGATGTAGCTTTGTGGAACGCTTACCAACATTACATCGCGTGTGATGCCGCCGTAATTCCACCAGTCAAAGGACATGGCAGGGATGGCATCCGTGGTGCGGGTATTGTTGACTTTCACCACCAGGAAGTTGTCCTTTTGCTTTACCTTATCTGTGATTTCCACCTGGAAGGGAGTGAATCCGCCTTCATGACTGGCTATTTTCTCCCCGTTCAGATATATTTTGCTACGGTAACTTACCGCACCGAAATAGAGAAACAAACGTTTGCCGTCAGTCTTTGGGGTATCGAAAGAGCGTCCGTACCATACTGTTCCTTCATAAAATTTCAACTCGGGCATTTGTGAATTGAAATCGGCAGGTACATTCAGGACCAAACCTCCGTCGAAAGAGTATTCATAAAATTGCTTGTTGTCTTGAGGTTTTCTGTTTTTGTACACCTGCATCCTTTCTCCTTGGTCATAAAGGTCTACAATGGCTCCCCACTTCCCATTCAGTAGCTGGTAATCGCGTCCGTAAACATTGGACAATAAGTCTTGTGCTTGTGACTTGCCTCCCAGTACAGACACTGCGAGCAAACAAGTAATCATTAATCTTTTAATTTTCATAAATCGTATGTATCAGTTAACGTTTAAAAAGCCTATGAATTATTCTTTGTATATTTTCAATGCGCATCCGCCTCCTTGTGCCATTTTGACGGTCAGTTTACGGGATGCAGGAATGTCTGTGACGGTCTTTTGGTAGTCGGAAGCCAGGCGGTTGGCATTCACTCCGTCATGAAACATTTCCGCTTTCCATCTGCCTGCACCGAGGAAAGAAAGGTCCAGTGTCAGAGTACGTGCATCCCAATTGGTTAGGGAGCCGACATACCAGACATCTCCTTTCCTGCGCGCCATTGTAATGTATTTTCCAATTTCTCCGTTCATGGCTATTGTTTGTTCCCAAACGGTAGGGATGGTAGCGATGAATTCCGTGCATTCTTCTTCACGGTCGTAATTGGTGGGACTGTCGCACAACATGTTCAATGGTGATTCAAATACTACATATTCAGCTAATTGGCGGCAACGGGTTCCCTGGCTCATTGGGGTATCCATTGAGGAGTGGTAACACCGTTTGTTGGCATTGTGCATGGCGCCTTGTGTATAGTCCACCGGTCCGGCCAGCATACGGATAAATGGCATGGTGACATCGTAGGTTACCTGGTCGGTATGGATGTCACTCCACTTCATCTGTTCCAGCCCGTGAACGGCTTCATAGTTGATGACATTGGGATAAGTGCGGTTCAGCCCGGTAGGTTTGTACGTGCCGTGAAAGTCTACCATCAACTTATATTTAGCGGCAATTTCGGCAGCCCGGTAGTGGAAGTCTACCATTTCCTGGTCATCCCTATCCATAAAGTCAATCTTGAATCCTTTGATGCCCATTTCGGAATAGTGCTTGCATACATGTTCCATGTCGCGGGCAAAGGCATGGTAACCTGCCCAAAGGATGAGTCCTACATTCTTTGCCTGGCATAGGCCGTGAGCTTTTTTAAATCAATTTCCGGTACAATTTGGAAAAGGTCAGCCTTGAGGTTGACAGCCCAGCCTTCATCCAGAATCACATACTCGATGCCATGCCGGGAGGCGAAGTCGATATAGTGCATGTATGTTTCATTGTTTATTCCAGCTTCGAAATCCACGCCTTTGATTCCCCAATGGTTCCACCATTCCCAGGCCACTTTGCCCGGACGTATCCATGAGATGTCTTTCATGCGTGATGGAGCAGCCAGCTTATAAACCATATCGTTATCTGCCAGCTCCTTGTCATTTCTTGCCACAACAATGATGCGCCAGGGTAGTTTGGCTTTCGGCTGGCAGGAAGCAATGTAGTTTTCACGCTCTGTGACTAATATTTGCAGTTGGTTATGCCCGCCTTGTTTTTGTTTTGGGACGGCGGCAAAGCGGAAGTGAGTGCTGTTCCCCCGTTTCTGTTGATGAGGAACATGCCCGGATAGCTCTCCACGTCGGATTCGGCAATACAAAGTTTACGGCCGTTTTCCTGCTCTATTACTACGGGGGTAAACATCAGTCTTTGGGGTTCAGTCCGATAGCTCTATATGTATAGGTGTTTTCAAAAGAGTTGGAGAACTGGGCTTCTATCGGTTGTTTATCGCCATCTTTTACATAAGGAACAATCGATTTGTAGTCCTTGTTGAAGTTGAAGGCGGCTTCTTCGTTTGTAACTTTGAACGGTCTGTTTCCGGTCGCTGCGAACCGGTATGCCATTCCTTCATTGTACATTCTGAAAATGAGGTTGAAATGTTCCGGAAACTTAACGTCATTTCATTATAGACATCCTTTACTTCACTGCGTTTGTAGAAAGGAGAGGGAATCCTCATTTGCCTGGCGATGACTGACTCTCTTAAGATGGGAGCCGTTACCCCAGACTGTCCTATTATCCAGATGTACTGATAAGGGAGGGCTACCAATGTATGCCCTTCTTCCGTCAGCTCGTAAGTGATCCGGTCACCTATATATAAGGTAACCTCCAACTTGCCGTCCGGTGAGTTCAGACGATATTCCTTTTGTCCGAACATGTTCGGGATGATGAAAGCAGTGTTGTAATAAAAAGTATTCTCATGATTCTTATAGTTTTTTTTTTGTTGAAAGAAATCAGCGACCCATTTCCATGCGGCTGCCCATTGTTCTGGGTAGGCATAATGAGCCGTTTCTTCGGATACTAATATTTGTTTGGGTGCTTGAATTACATTGTAGGCAGAATAGGTAGTAGTGGGTGGACAGACCATATCATTATATCCGAATGAGTAGAATCCGGGAACTTTTATTTGGCGTGCAAAATTAACTGCGTCATAATAACGTGCTGTATTTGCCTTTTCTGCAGTCTGATTTTCTTGCTTGTTAAAATGTGTGGCCATCCTCCGGCACGGTTATGTATATAGCCGACCATGTCACAAAGAGCAGGGTAAAAGGCTACCAGTCCTTTGACACGTGAATCAAGTCCAGCTGTCACGATGGACAATCCTCCTCCTTGGCTACTGCCGAATGTTATCAAATTGCTCCCATCGAATTGTGGTAGGGAATAAATAAAGTCAATGGCACGTACACAGCCTAGATATACACGTTTATAATAGTATTTATCCCGATTATCCAGATTGAACGTGTGGTACCCTTTTAATGCTCCCATATAGAGATTGGTATATACCGGTCCTGACATGTTGACCGGAATACCGTGTATTCCTATTTCGAAAACAATCCAGCCATTGGCAGCATGTTCCACATCTCCGGCATAAGAACGTATTCCTGCACCTGGTAGCTTTAAAACTGCGGGATATCGACCTTTTGCTTTAGGCATAGCCAGCATGCCGTATAAGCGTGTATGGGATTCATAATTCTGTATATTCACATGGAATACATTCACTTTCTCTGTACAACGTTCGGGTACAAGGGTCATTTGTACATCCATTGGTGTCTTTTGAGCCTGGAGTTTTGCTGTTTCCCAGAAATTTAGAAAGTCTTCGGGCAATGATGTGATAGGTTTTAATTTTTCTGGATTGATTCCAACGGTTACTATCCCTTGGTATTCACGTCCTCCATATTTAACAAAGGCTTGGCAACGGAGAAAGCCAGGTTTTTCCATTGTTTTGGCTTCCACCGTGGCTGTCCCTTTTTCAGCTTGCAATATGCCTTCTTTGTGAGGCTTCATCATATCTTCTGAAATCTGGTACCGAATTTCTGTGTCAGGAATTGGTACGTTGTTTTTCAGTACCGTAATGCTGAATTTTATTTTTTCGCCTGGCTTATATAGCCAGTCTGTATGATTGGGAGTGATCTGTATCCGAATCAGCCGTTCGGCAGGTTGTCCGAAGGCTCGGTAAAACAGCATCAAGAAGGCGATTAAGAGTATACTCCTTGTGATTTTCATGTCAGTCTTTATTTTAGCGTTTGTTTTTAATTTCATACTTGTAGACAACATAGTCATTGATTGATGGCAGAGAGATTTCCAGCCTTCCTTTCTTTCCGGTTACTGCTGTCATCGCTTTGCCGTGTCCCATCAATGGGATACATCTTACTGTGACACCTTCTGGCAGCCAGGTTTCGACTTCTGTAGTCCCTTCTGGATGATTTTCACGGTACACAATCAAGTATCCTCTATCTTTCTTTAGAGACTGGAAGCCGGTCCAAGAGCGTCCCGATGGTTCATCTCCTATGGGTAGGATAGTGCCGGAATGCATGTCATGCTGAAATTTCTTGTAGGCTTCTGTATGTTCTCGTAATGTAAATGCTTCCTCGGGTAGATTGGTACCTTCCATCCAGGCAAGCGGCTGTCCTGCTAAAGTCGTAGCAAACAGATATTCAAATGAATAGTTTTCTGGAGCGAAGACTTCTCCTTTATATTTATCCGTATTTCTCCATTTGTTCAAGAACTCTATTTGCAGCTTTTCTGCCGGAACATATTTGGAAAGCATCCAGAGGTTACGCAAAGTCCAGTAAGGATAGTAGTTCTGCCAGTCGGTATAACGGTTTTCCAGAAAGATATTTCCATATTCATTGAACATGTGGTAGCCTCCGCGGCGGCTGGCTGTCGCATCAAGGTTGAAAATCACTGCCTCGTCCGTCTCTTCCAGCACTTTGTTGAATAAGCGGTGCAGGTTTGTTTCGGCTTCTTTACTGGGAATGGTGAGCCCGTCTATCTTGAATATTTTGATGCCGTATTCGCGATAGAGGCTGATGAGTGCTTGCGCATCTTTCTGCCAATCGGCAAAATCATTTTGTATGCTGGGATTGAACCAAAGACCGATTTCAATACCTAATTCCTTGCCACGCTTTACGATGGGATGCAAACCACGTGGATACTTTTGCGGATCGGGTTTCCAGTAGTCTTTATTGTCCCAAATGTTCTTGAATGAACCGCGGGCTACAGCTGAATTAGGACTTTTACCTATTTGCCAGCCATCATCAATCTGGAAATGGGTGATTCCCAGACGGGCGGCGCGTTCCAGTTCTTTCAAACAGAAGGATTCGTTTACTTTTGAGTCCTGGCTACGGTCTCCCCAGGTGTTCATCATAATCATCTCGTCGCGGTCGGCCCGGTAAGTACGTATATTCTTCTGATATGAACGAAGCGCTTGTAGGCGGCTCAGTTCATCTTCTCCGTATATTCCCAATACACATCCGTATGTTTTGGTCCAACGGTCGGGAGTCACGTCTTTCTCGGTAATGCCCAGACCGGTTACTGTAAACTTTCCGAAATCAGTCAGAAAATCCTTTCCTTGATAGGCTAATTGTACCGAAGAGCAGGGAGCCTCTTTTAAAAAGAAGATGCCACAGTTGTCCTCGCCATTAAAGGCAAACAGCAGATTGCCGCGATATCCCAGTTTGCGGTAGGAAATAATCTCTTTCTCGAAAACCAGGTTGTTGTGCCAGTCGGTCACATCGGAAAATTCCACGCTGCGAGCGTGCCAATGTTGTCCTTGGAAATGGAACTGGTCTAGTACAGCGGTTACTTCTTTAGATTTCATGTCTTCGGCGAATTCAATATTCTTCCGGTCGGCTGCACTAACTTCTCTGCCTCCGAAAATACTGTTTACTGTTCCTCTTAAATAGGTGTCGCAGGCTATGGCTGGACAATCATCATAAATACGATATACCCGTTTTATATCTAGCTTCTCCAGGCTGAAAGAAACTTCTACTTTCAGATAAGCGGGAAATATTTTAGTCTCTTTTACGGGAACTACTTTGAGTGAACCGTTTGATGGTTGCGGCAAATCTTTCGTTACTCTGAAATCTGGAGTAAGGCTGTGGTTCTTCCATGATTTTCCATTACTCTTGTCGGTCAGGCGGTAAGTTATGATATTTCCCCCGTTCCACAAAAAGGTACGTTCGACCAAATTGTTCCCGATGGTTAAAGTGTCATTTCTCAGAAAGCCGTAGCAGGTATCTTGTGCGTGTAACGAATATCCTCCGAAAAGGACAAATAATAATGTTAGAATATTTTTCATGATATGCGTGTTTTATTAATACTTAAATTGTAGTATCAACGTGTTTCTTACTTCTTGTTTTTTTATGCAGCAAAGTTACTACAAAAAAGTGAAATGCGGAAAGATATAGTGATAGAATTGAGTTACAAGGGTTTTGGTTGAAGTGGCGATAATCCGTGAAGCCATTACAATCCCTGCCGAAGCCAAATCCTGACGCCGCTACGTTACTTGTTCGTAACCATGCCCGAAAATGCGACAAACGGGTACGAATAGCGAAACAAGGCTC